>C687J35174_10004547_pt1 | contig 18582 bp, 19 predicted proteins | sample RifCSPhighO2_01_FD_35174 | JGI IMG/M metagenome (IMG submission 35174) | reverse complement strand
CATCGTCCCTTCCTCGTAAGGATAGCCGTAGGGCAAGAAATCTAGGACGATTGCCTGTTCTTCCCTGATTTCTCTTTTTGGTTGTAAATCTGCAGTCATAGGTCTTCCACACTCACAATTATGTTAGAATTAATAAAAATTGCGCTTTTGCGGATGACAGATGAGTTCCTGGCTTACAGGCTCTCTGTCACCGCCGCCACAATGCTGTCCTGATCTTTCTTGGGCAGGCTGAGCGGGTAGGCTTGCAGGACCGCCTTTAACTCATTTGGCGTCCGGGGCAAAAAATCGATAATCTTAGTAAAATGTTCTTCTCGCAGCCGGGTCAGGTTCAAGTCCTGAAGTTTCTTAAGCAGAACTTCTTTTTTCTTCTTTTCGATCGTTACAAACGCATCGACATACTCTTTCGCTTTATTTGAACGAAAATTCAATTCTCCATCACGCTTCTCGATATTTTCGAGCATTTCTTTTACGTCGACGAGGGCAACTGGTTTCGCTTCCTGAAATTGAGGGTTGGTCATTGTTTAATAATTCTGTATTTTTTTCTCTGTCTCGGACTTATTTTTCTCTATTTTGTACTGGTGTTTTTCAACAGATGAATGGGATGGACGAAGAGCATCTTATCTTTATTGCCGTCGCGGATGATCACTTCATAGCAGGCTCCTTTCATCGTGCCGGTGACTCTTCCGGTCAGCCCGTGAAAGCGGGGATGGAATCGTCCTTTGACAACATTCCCCTGTAGTTTTAAGCCGACCATCTCTCCTTTGCCGAAGGTCTGGAAATATTTGCTCAGGGGAATCTTACCGCGTTCGCGAATCGTCTGCTGGATCTTGAACTTGCTTTTCCGATAGGTTGAACCGATACGTTTTACCATTTTATTCTAAGATTAAGCGGTGCTTTATAAATATTTCTGCGATGAGATACCACTCCCTTTTATGAAAGAAGTTCGAACTATTTCCTCATCGTCTTTAAAAATTCTTCTTCAAATGTTGCATACCAGCCCAGAATATCCCTCCTGAGGGTGGCAATATTCATTTCTCGGTGCTCGTTATGGGGCACGAAGTGTGGTGCCGAATCTAGTGTTAAAACTATACCATCAGTCTTCCCCAACTGAATAGTATATGGCCTTGTTCTGCCAATAACTCTCTCCAAAGCCCGAGTATTGCTGTAAACCGCGGGATGGTCAACCAACTCTGGTCTTGAATAGAACCGAAATGGTTTTTTGATGATTTTATTAAAATCTCCCTCATCGATCATTCTGCTGATTTCTAGTGCGTCAACTGTTTCTGGATTCCTAAAAAATCTCCTCCAGTTCTCTTGGGTGAGGTAGATGATCATGCTTTTCCTCTGGCTACCGAGTCCGATTAAAGGGGCATAGATGTCTTCCTCCTTCTTTGCTTTCTGATCAATCCATGCGGGACTGTAACTCCCCTCTCTCTTACTTAATTCTATCACGGAAATAGGCAGAACATTTTTATCTCTCGCAGGTAGTCTGGGCAGATCAAACCCAAACAACAGGTCGTCTTCAGCCAATTCTCCTTCCCTTCTAAAAATCAATGATCTCTCAATAACATTCTCCAATTCCCGAATATTTCCGTTCCATTCTTTCTGAGAAAGTGCTTCTAAAGCTTGGCGGGAAAAGCCCGTCGCTGTCGCCGTATATTTTAGATTGAGTCTGTTCAAGATGTATTCTGCAAGCAGGGGAATATCTTCCCGACGCTCTCGTAGCGGAGGGATACGGATTGGCGCCACACTCAAGCGATAATAAAGGTCCTCCCGGAACCTACCCGCTTTCACTTCTCCCCGCAGATCTTTATTTGTTGCCGCCACGACACGTACATCAACTTTCTCTNCTCTTGCTGCCCCCACCGGCTGGACTTCTCCTTCCTGCAACGCACGCAGAATTTTTGCCTGAAGAGGAAAACTCATCTCGCTAATCTCATCTAAAAATAGTGTTCCCCGATCTGCCGTTCGGAATACGCCGCGGGCATCTTTAATCGCTCCTGTAAACGCACCCCTAACGTGTCCAAATAAGATACTCTCCAGAAGTTCGGAAGGGATCTGCGCGCAATTTACGACGACGAGTGGTCCCGTCGTGCTTCTCGTTCCGTTGTGATGCAGTGCCTGAGCAAATAATTCTTTCCCCGTTCCAGTTTCACCTTGCAAAAGGACGGTTGCCGGAACATTGGTCAGGCGATTAAGATAATCAAAGAGCTGAAGCATCACGGGTGTTTTTCCGATGATTGCTTTGCCAGTTCCACTAATTTGATATTCTGGTTCCACATAATGTTCTAAAGTGACCATGTTGCTCTTTAATAATGGTAACTTTTTATAAATGTTTTGGGAGATTTGACCTAAAGCAAATTACTCTATTCTTCACAGAAGATTAATAAAAAATGCCCCTTCTGAACGTTCCATGGACTTTTATCAGGAACTATTTCAGGAATTGGAAGATAAAACTCTTCCTGAACTCTCTCTCACCAAATTGAAGCGGGCTCTTGCTCTGAAGCACCGGCTCAAGACAATTCCCTCGAATATCAATATCCTTCTTCATGCCCCCATTAAAGACATTCCTTTCCTCAAAAAGAAACTGATCACCAAGCCTGTCCGGACCATTTCCGGCGTTTCACCCGTTGCCATCATGACCGCCCCGAGCAGATGTCCGCACGGCAAGTGCACTTTCTGTCCGGGTGGGTTAAACTCTCCCTGGGGAGACGTCCCCCAATCGTATACTGGCCATGAACCGGCGACGATGCGCGGCATGCGCAATCATTATGACTCCTATCTCCAGGTGATGAATCGTCTGGAGCAATATGTCCTGCTCGGCCATACTTTTGACAAGATTGAAATTATCGTCATGGGGGGAACATTTCCGGCGACAGAAAAAGCTTATCAGGAGGATTTCATCACGGGCTGTTTTCAGGCAATGAATGATTTTTCCGAGTTGTTTTTTGATGAAAGTAAAGGATTTGCCTACATCAAGTTTAAAGAATTCTTCCAGCTGCCCGGCGGCTTGCATGACGAACAGCGGATTAACAACATCAAAACAAAATTACTTGCGTTTAAACAGCGAAAGAAAACAACACTCGAAGAAGAACAGCAGAAAAATGAAACTGCCCAGATCCGCTGTGTTGCCCTGTGCATCGAAACCAAGCCCGATTGGGGCTTTCTTGAGCAAGGCAATGAGATGCTCCGTCAGGGCTGTACGCGTGTCGAATTGGGCATCGAATCGGTCTATGATGATGTCCTGCAACACGTCCATCGCGGCCATACGACTGAGGATTCCAAAAAATCAATCCAGATCCTGCGTGATCTGGGCTTTAAGATCAATTTCCACTATATGCCCGGACTTCCGTTAACCGACCGGGAGCGGGATATCGACGGCATGAAACAGCTTTATGCTGATCCTGATTATCGTCCGGACATGATCAAGTTTTATCCAACGATGGTCGCGCCAGGAACAGCATTATTTCAGCAATGGAAACAAGGCCAATTTCTACCTCTAGATACGAAAGAAGCAGCTGAACGCCTTGTGGAAATCAAAAAGATCGTTCCCGAATACTGCCGTATCCAGCGCATCCAGCGCGATGTTCCTACCAAATACTGGGAAGCGGGTGTCGGCCTGACTAATTTTCGGCAACATATCCATGAGAACTATGTCTTTCATTGTCGCTGCATCCGCTGCCGCGAACCGAAAGGGAAGGACGTTAATTGGGGAAATATTCAGCTTAAAGTTATCGAATACGAAGCCTCTGGCGGAACAGAATTTTTCATCGCTGCGGAAGATCAGAGCAACGACATTATTCTCGGCTTCTGCCGCCTGCGTTTTCCCTCACAATTTCTCCGGCCGGAAATAACCCCTACGTCAGCATTGATCCGTGAATTGCACATCTATGGCACGGCCACGGCGATTGGTGACGACGGTCTCGTCCAACATCATGGCTGGGGAAAGAAATTGATTGAGAGAGCGGAAGAGATTGCCCGGCAAAATGGAAAAGATAAGATAATTATCATCTCTGGTGTTGGCGTGCGGCAGTATTATCAGGAGAAATGCGGGTATCGGCAAGAAGGGCCATATATGGCTAAAGAAATTTCACTGAATAGTGGCAAATAAACCAAAAGATTTAAATAACCACCTTCGTTTAAAGCTCTCCCGAGGTAAATCAAATGACCATAACTGAAGATATTCCCCAACCTGAAGGACGACCATATATTTCCGTGCTGCATTACGATTCGGCTGCCATCCCAAAACTGCCACGTGTGCGTTTTGACAGACTAAATGATGCGAACAAGCTTCCTTACGAGTTCAGATTTACCGCTCCACGCCGTGTGCGTCGCGGCCTGCTTCCTGCTTTGCAGAAGACTCACCCGGAAAGCGAACGGTTAGACAGCCGGAATTATGAATTTGCCGGAACGGCTGTGTCATTACAATATCATAAAGTAAACCCCTTGTTTGCCATCGGCATGGGTTTTGCCCCGGTTATGGAAGACATTACTGTCAAGATTGAACCTGGCCATGCCGCTGATTCGCTGGCCGATACTGTCCGTCAATATTTACATGACGCACATCTTAGCTTTGCGTCGCAGCGGGGTCGTACGAACGTTGAATAACGGAACTTCAGCATGCTATTTTGACAATTATTTTTTTGATGGCTTCAAAGATGACGACGCGACGGCGCCAATCCGTTTTTTGTAGGGGATTAGGTATACGATGACACTCTATCTTATCGGCCTGGGTTTGGGAACAGAAAAAGACATCACCCTGCGCGGTCTGGAAGCGATCCAGCGTTGTGAAAACGTCTATTTAGAAAATTATACTTCTCTTCTTCAATGTTCTGTTGCCGATATGGAAAAGATCTATGAACAGAAGATCATTCCTGCGGATCGAGAAATCTCTGAACAAGGCGCAGAGCGGATCATTCACGAAGCAAAGACCAGCGATGTCGCTTTTCTCGTGATCGGTGATCCGTTCTCGGCGACAACACACATTGAATTGTTTAAATTAGCCCGAAAAAATAATATTACCGTCGAAGTCATTAATAACGCATCTGTTTTAACCGCGGTCGGCATTACCGGTCTACAACTATATAAATTCGGCAAGACTACCTCAATTCCTTTTCCCGAAGATCATCCTCACTTAGAAACACCATACAACGTCATCAAAGAAAATCAATCACTTGGTCTTCATACATTGTGCCTGCTTGACCTCCAGCCGGACAAAAATCAATTCATGACTGTTCCGGAAGCAATTATGATTTTGGAGAATATCGAACAGCGCAAACAAGAAAAAATAATTCACAATAATCTGATTGTTGTTGGTTGCGCCCGTCTTGGATCAAAAGAGTATATCATTAAATCAGGAACCATTCCGGAACTAAAGTCTATTGACTTTGGCAAACCTCCCCAGTGTTTAATCATTCCCGGAAAATTACATTTCAGCGAAGAAGAGATGCTGAGGTTGTGGAAAAAATAATATGGCGGCCACTAATCCTCCAACATTTGAACAAGCTAGGGGACATGAAGAGTTTCGGCAGACCTATTTAGATACCCTTCTTCCTCATTGTTCAGATTCGGTTAGCGCCATTATTTATGATCCTTTATTACAACAGTTACGTCACCACTGTAGAGAATGGTTAACTGAAGGCTACCTGGACCAATTCGAGTTTGATATCACTTTTCCGAAAAATGATCAAAGTATTATGTTTGTACCCCCATTAATCCCTCGAAAATTTGGAACGGGGATTAGATCTCCTATTCTTGTTTCAAAATTTGGTTTTGAAAATGATTGTTTGACTACCGAAGAGAGGGTATTAAGTGCTGTCTTTGATCATGAAGTAATCCATTGCTATGATGAGCAACGCGGATTCTCACTTTCCAATGGAATTACTATTGGTTCTCATAATATCTTAGAGTTGTCACCTTCTATCTATACACCCATACAGGAATTAAGGGCATATCGTGTTCAACTACATAGATGGAAAGAAAAAAAGATAGAAGATCCTCAGTGGATGGATCATATCGTTCAAAGTTTACTACGGTATACTTCTGATCTTGAACTAACCCACCCCAAAACAAAACTGGAAGAAATGGCTCGAGAAGAATATCTCTCTAATGGACAATTAGAATAAGAGTATTTGTTTAGCTTTTCTGGCAGGCCGTGAGCGAGAGTGGAGAAAAAGTAATGTTCCCGCTCCAAGACCAGCTGTGGCTTGAACATTCTCCACGCAATAATCTTTAGCATAAAGCTCTTATCTCACTCACAAGAAAATTGAAAACTATCAATTTTCTGTGCTGAAATGAAATCGTCGTTTCATTTCATGCCCCTCTTGGCCTTGCCGCCAGCTAAACAAATACGAATACGAAGAATCAAAAACAAAAAGAAATAAAATAAAACCGTTCTAAACCAAACTTTTCAATCCATAGGCCACAAACAACGGTGCGAAGACGATGGCAAAAGTGTTAATCACTTTGATCAGCGCATTCAATGCCGGCCCGGCCGTGTCTTTGAACGGATCACCAACGGTATCTCCAACAACTGCTGCTTTGTGCGCGTCACTGCCCTTACCGCCATGATGGCCTGATTCAATGTATTTTTTGGCGTTGTCCCAAGCCGCCCCGGTATTTGACATGAATAAAGCCATGAGCAGACCTGACAGGATTACACCCATGATCAGACCACCGAGAGCCTGTATCCCCAAAAAAAACCCGACCAGTAATGGTGCAAGGATTGCAATAACTGCCGGGAGGATCATGTTGTGCAATGCCGCTTTTGTCACAATGTCAACACACTTACCATATTCTGGTTTTGCTTTCCCCTCCATTAAGCCTTTGATCTCTTTGAACTGGCGGCGTACTTCAACGACAATCTTGTGTGCACTGCTGCCTACTGCCGTCATGCATAATGCCGAGAAGAAAAACGGGAGCATCGCTCCGATGAACAAGCCGACAACAACCGCGGGATTAGTTAACAAGAAGGTTACTGGTGCTCCCAGTGAATGTCCAATCTCCTCTGTAAATGCCACAAACAACGCTAGTGATGCCAGAGCAGCGGAACCAATTGCGTATCCTTTTGTTACGGCTTTGGTTGTATTTCCTACTGCATCAAGAGCATCAGTCGTTTCACGCACTTTCTTATCTAGCTCAGACATCTCGGCAATACCACCGGCATTATCCGTGATTGGCCCGTAACTATCCAAAGCAATGATCATTCCNGTNAGAGATAACATCGCTACTGCGGCAATNGCTACACCATAGACTCCTGCTAAGAGGTATGCCCCAATGATTCCNGCNCAGATCACGAGAACGGGAACAATCGTGGATTGCATCCCGAAGGCAAGACCCGAGATCAGGTTCGTTCCTGCACCGGTTACTGATGCTTCTGCGATTTTCTGTACTGGTTTGTACTTCGTGCTTGTGTAATACTCTGTGATCACATTGATCAAAAGGGTAATCAACAATCCTACGAGAGTTGCGTAAAAGAGGCTCATTGGATTTCCCGTATAGCGCGTTACAAAGTAGAATCCTACTGCCGAAATAACTCCTGCTGCAATCAATCCTTTATATAACGCTCCCATGATATTCTTGGACTTTCCTAAGCGCACAAACCACATTCCAACAATTGAACCAACAATGGCAACACAGCCTAGTAATAATGGATATTCGACGGCAGATTGGTACGTCCCAGAGACGGAAGGCATTAACGCTAATAACATCGCTGCTAAAAGAGTAACAACATACGTTTCATAGAGATCAGCACCCATTCCCGCACAATCTCCGACATTATCCCCGACATTATCGGCAATTGTTGCCGGGTTGCGCGGATCATCCTCGGGAATTCCCGCTTCTATTTTACCAACCAAATCAGCGCCGACATCTGCTGCTTTCGTGTAAATCCCACCGCCAACACGTGCAAAGAGGGAGATTAATGATGCCCCAAAACCCAAGCCAATCATCACTGCTGGGTCTTTGAAAATGGAGTAAAAGATACTAATTGCTAACAGCGCTAATCCCACCACCGCCATTCCGGTAACGGAACCGCCTTTAAACGCTACATCTAATGCGTCTTTCAATCCTTTCTTTGCCGTTTCCGCTGTGCGCACATTGGCGCGCACGGAAATGCTCATTCCGATAAAGCCGGATACTCCGGAGAGGACTGCTCCCAACAAAAAGCCCGCCGCAACTTGCCAGGTGAAGAGAAAAGCTAATAGCACGGTAATTCCAGCTGCAAAATAGGCAATCGTCTTGTATTGCCGTTTCATATAGGCCATCGCTCCTTCTTTGATCGCATTGGCAATCTCCTGCATGCGTTCCGTTCCGGGATGAACTTTGAGGATGCGCAGAGAAAGATAACCCGCATAGGCCAGGGCGACTAAACCCATCACAATCGCTAACAATCCGACATTAATCATGGTAAAAGCACCTCGCTATTAGCTTATAGTAAATCGCAATAATTTTTGAACTTTTTTGTTGCGATTTACTATTCTAGCAAATCTCCCAAAGGTTCCATTATTAAAGAGATTTGCTATTATACTAACGGACACAAATTCTGATACTATTAATCGTGTCCGTTATACATCGGAACTTAAATTTGTACGAAAATGTAAGTCCTTTGGTATAATACAATCAGAAATTGGTATTTGATTTATATAATTTTTGCTGGTCTAGGCACAAATCTACTTTCTGATTCTTACAATTCTCCCATTATTCGCTTTCTGTAATTCCTCTGCCGCTATTTTGATCAGGGAGTTCTCCGAACCGCCCCCACTGTACACCATTTCTTTTTCCATCACTCGCGGATCGATCAAAAACATGGCCGGATATCCAAATGAAGGGGTTCCCCCGCAGGGGTAGCCGGTTCTTTGTAGAATCTCTTCCGGCGTTGCAACCCGTATCTTTTCACTATTCAGCGCTTTCGCAACATTTGTTGTACTAACCCGATCTTCTCCTTTAACAATGGCAACAACGAGGTTATCACTTGAAGTGATGAGACAAATGTTTTTCACAAAATCATCGCTATTTGCATTTGCGGTCAGTGCAGCTTCTTCAACTGAATGACAAGATTGTTTAAAACTCAAATGTTCCGCTTTGATGTTGTTTTCGTCAATATACCATTTCAGTTTATCTTCGTATCGACTCATCATTTTGTCAAATCAAAATTTTTGAGAATAATCAACATCATTGGTCACCCAGTGCATCCGTGCCATCAGGTGTGCGAGGGATTGGTCAAAGATAAAATACGTTGCCAGTCGTTCGCGTGTCCGGCTATCAACTTCCCCTGCCGCCCCGCTGGCTGCCGCAAATTGCACGTCAGCGATCGCTTCCTCCGCCTCTTCCCGTGTCATCGTCTCCGCTTCTTGTTCCTCCATCACCCAACCTTGCGGACGCTCTTCTTCATCATCATTTGCCGCGTATAACGGACGTAGTTCTTGATAGGATGGTGATGATTGATAGAATAATCCCTTGCCCTGAGCATAAAGTCCCGACCTCAAAAATTCTTCTGGAAGGGCATATTCCAGAGAAAACGCTACTTCTTCCGGGATAACTTTATCTGGTTCATCAGGATCGATAGTCTCAACTAACCTTAAACTGGATTTGGCAACAGGCTCCGGAAAAGAATTAGAATCTACCTCTCTTTCGGGTACTGGTTTCTGGCCTTTCCGCTGTTCACCATATAGATTTTCGATCGTCGTCTCCAGAAGTGTACTCATCATCTAGGCAGTCGTCATCAGTTTATATAAAGATTATGGAAAAGAAAAAATTAAAGTCATTTACTCTCCTGCTCTTTCTCTTTTTCTAGAATCTTACCTTAAATCTTTCCTGTACCGCCGCTTTTCGAATAAACCCGACTTCATCTTTCACGACATCATCAAAACGGAATGTCCCCGCCCTTGGCGGGACTTCTACCAACTCCCAACGTAGGGAATCATCATCTGCTATCGCCACCCGTACATATCGTTTGGGGTTGGGGCGAAGAAGCTTTGTCTTGTCATCCAGGAGATACTCGTCCCTCCAGGTGCTGGGATGGATGATCACTCTCCCATCTTTCTCCTCGACATAACGCTCATGGATATGCCCCAAGACTAATACTTGCTTTTTTCGAATCAGCCTTCTTCTTTTCCACTTAAATTTTTCCACGATCGTATCTATCTCCCAATGAACTTTCTTAATCCGGCGATACACTTCCCGCAGCATTTCTTTGGGAAAATTATAGGTGGGGTCGTAATAATGACGGATTGGGAAATAGAGGATGCTCAGCAGGAAGTACTTTATTGACCGCCAGCTTAATTTCTTGACGATTGCCTGATGATGAGAAAAGACAGCGGGTAAAGGGTTGATCCTTTCTAAAAAAGGGTGTTCTTCTTTCAAGACCATGAAGTTGCTGATCAGGCCGAAAGACAGCCAGGGAATATTGAGGATCTGTTTCCCCCCGTAAAGATGGAATGGCTGCTTTGGTTTGATCTTATTCAGGAAATCATACTGCTGCCCGTGCTCGGCGTAGACTTCTTTGTATTGATATTGCAGGCGGAAAGAAATATTTTTCTTTCGGCTGAGATATTCTCTGATCTTTTGCTGGACGGCGGGAAAAAACAGGTCATGATCATGATTCCCAATTATGAAATGCAGGCGGTTTTCTTTTTTCTTCACAAATTGTTTTAGTGCCTGAAAAACCAGCTCGTGTGCAGCATAGATCAATCCCAGTTTGGCCAGGGAAATCTCTTTGGTAATATGACGCGGATAGCTTCGTGTATTGCCGGAAATATATGGACATTTAAGGAAATCGAAGGTATCTCCATTCAATACCAGGTCAACCGGATGCTTGCGCTGGGCGAGCATGCGGATAAGCCGGGCAAGTGTCTTGTCGCTGATAAAATCATCAGTCAGCGTCCCTCCGCCAAGTTCAATATCTCCGATGATGATGATTTCTTTTTGCATGGGAAGAATAACTGTTGACCCGAAGTTAGCCTGAAGTTAGCCGTTCTGGTTATTTTGGGAGTATCTTTTCTTCTATTTAAGATTTTCGACAGCAAGTATGTATTCAGTTAAGTCTGTGCGGGCTTGGTCAAGATGACCTGCCGAGCGCTGGCTTTGAGCAAGAGATTCAGAGTCTCGCTCATCCTAGAGAATATTTTTGGAGAGAAGTTGAACCCCCTTTCTGAGCGAGACGAGGCAGGCCGACCGGCCCAAGCACAGACTTAATACCACATTTCGAGCAAATATTTTTATACCCGTTCAGGTTCTAAACTAACATGATAGAAATATTGGCATATAAAACTGCGGAAGAAGCAGAGCAGCAATTAATAAATTACGAAGACGACAATAGAAAAGCCTTTGCAGAATTTAAGAAACCTCTGGCGGAGGGAGAAACACGTTCCGCGAGATTAGAAAGACAAAAGTATTTTTTTGTTGTAGAATTAGGCGCACTTGTTGATGATGGCCCTGACAAGTATTGCGCTCACTCTCAGAATTTTCCCTTTGTAGGTTTTGATGATTGTTATGATGATCTTCGGTCTTTAGCACAAGGAATAAAATCTGCTCTAGCGGGTCAAACGCCTCAAAATATTGAGGCTATTTTGTATACGGTTGAAGATCATGATGCTGAAAATAGAGAATGGAGAGAAACTGGGGAAGTAATCAGAGGATTTGTCGAAGGTTTGCGATTGGATAAAATTTATGGTCTGAATAGAGATCAATCTTTCTCGCAAGCACTTGAAGAGTTAAAAGATGCTGGGATCAGAGGATTGACTGAGCAAGAAAGAGAGGAGTTTGTGAGAGAATATACTTAGAAGTTTGAATAATTCAATTATTGATTTACAAACTTCTCTGCTGGTAAATAATTCTGTTTTGGATCTACTTCTTTTTTTCTCCCGCCGCAGTGAACAGAAAGCTATTTAAACTTTGAAAAGATTTCTCTGACGTTCAGGGTGTGGTAGAAAGAGGAGAGTGTGTTGTTCGTTTCTCTCCGTAAAAAATAAAAAAGGTAGTGTGAGCTATGGCCATCGAAAAAGAACTTCAGAATATCCGGCACGCCGTCGAGGAGCATCTTTCGGCAATTAACGAAAATACGGAAGAAATACAGAGCCTTTTTGATTATCTTAACGAGGCCGAGATGAAGATGGACAAACTGTCCCAGCGCCTGGACCATTTGCAATTAAGCCTTGGTCATCCGATGGAGAAACCGGGCATTGCCCCGCTTACCCATGTGGAAAGAAAAGTCTTCCTCGTCCTGTACACTGAAGAAACACCGTTATCCCAGAAAGAGATTGTCGAGCGTTCCGGCTTCTCTGCTGATTTTGTCCGTGAATGTATTTCTTCTTTGATCAAAAAGGGTGTGCCTCTGCAGCGCTCGTTCTTCAACGAGCAAATCTTCCTGCGTCTTGAACCGCAGTTCAAAGAGCTGCAGGCTAAGGAGAATTTGATTAATTTATCACTGCAGAGTTTTTTGGAGTAGATTCTCGGTGTTACTTGGGAGTGATAATTATAACAAAAAGTTTATAAACTAACGTTCTCGTTACAATTTATGTCACGCTATAAACCCGAATTGTTTCGTTACTTAAGAGAATATTTTGATGGCATGTCTAGCTTAGGCATAAAGCCCATCCTCGTTCTTGATACTTCCAGTATCATTCAGCTTGAACAAGCATTTCGGCGAAAGCAAGGCTATGCTCGGGCATTTCAATTCATTGATCATTTAACTGCTACTGCGCCAGAACAAGATGCGTTTATTGTCGTTCCAGCTGGCGTAAAAGACGAAGTGACTCAGCATCATCTTTATCACTCTGTTAATAGAAGACCAGAAATTTCAAAAGAGACCGTTGATCGTCTAATTTTATCTCCAACTCAGCTTCAAAGTGTATCCTCATATCTTCAAACTGAACAAGGGGCTTCCAGAACGGATACTTTCCGCTACGAACTTCGGGGTCATTATCTGGAAAATATGACTGGAAAAAAAGCATCTGCTGATCCAATTTCACTAACTGATTGGGAAGTAATAGATACTGCTCTCGCATCTACCGCCTATTCAGCTTCACACTTTAGACAAAATTCAGCTGTCGGTTCTCCCCATCCACTGTGGGGGTGTTATCGGGTGGCAGTTCTTACTGGTGATAAACACATCTCTTGGACATTGGGAGAAGCATTTAATATTCCGCGGGGGACTAGTCTTGCGGATTACGTTAGACCCATAAACACGCGAGGATTTATCGTTGAATAAAATGAATAGCGCTACCTTTAAATTTCCCTCCATTGAGGAAGAATATCGGGGTAGGAAGATAGTAGACCCAAATCTCTTTGTTTATGAAAAAATTGACGGCAGCAATGTCTCTCTCCGCCAGTATGGCGGTAGAATTGTTCCCTGGAGCAGGGGTGGACCCATCGGTGGTGCTAATAAATTTTATTTTGATGATTATCGACGTTTTGTCTATGGCACATTAATTCCTCAGACCGGGATATTTGATCTTCCAGAAGAATTAATTCTTTTTGGCGAGTTTACCCATTCAGGCTTTGGTCATATTGACTATGGTCGAGAAAATACTAACCAATTCTTTGTTCTCGGCTTCTTCAATTGCGAGGAAAAGCGTTTTCTCATTCCGCAAGAGGTTGATGAGTGGACCAAACTTCTCGATCTTGACAATGTAGTCCGAAAAACACCTCTTCTTTGTCATGGCGAGATCAAGAAACGTGATCTCCATTCTCTTTTAGAACAAAGTCAGCTTTATACCGGCCCCCCAGAAGGTTTTGTTGTTCATCAATACAATCCGCGCTTTCCAAATGGTTTAAAGCTTCGGCGTTGTTATCACCCGGATTTCCGTGAATCAACACCCTCATTAAAAGGAGCAGAGAAATATTTAACCGTAAAACGTTTTATTAAAGGCGGGCAGAGAGCGCTGATTGATGGACAAGAAATAACTATTGGAGTTATTTTAGAAAATGTTGTTCAAGATGTTCTGAAAGAAAGAGATAATTCATTCAATGAAGAAAAATTGCGACAGAGCGTAGCTCAAAACAGAGATTTAGTGATGGATCGCGTTATACCCCTATTTCATTCATAAAATAATTGTATTTGTTTAGCTTTCCTGACAGGCCGTGCATCCGTGCGGAAATCTGCTCCTGTTTTGTCTGCATCTCGCTAGAGTTCCAAATGATTTCCGCACCAAGCGAGGATTAAAGCATCTTCGGATGCACTTTGTGGCCTTGCCGCCAGCTAAACAAATACAAATAATGAGATAAACCATGACCACCGTCACTTTCGAAACCATCACCTTCCGTGCCGACAACGAATTCGTCCACGTTGACCTTCTCCGCTCGTACACGACTAAAATTCTGAACGAAGAACTGCGAGCCATCGCACCATTTACCATCACTTCCCCTCATCAAATCACCTTTGAAAACATTCCCGTTAAAAGAGCCGAAACAAAATTCTTCTCTCTCCTCACTAAATCGTTTGAAAATCTTACCACAAAACTCACCGGCAATCCCGCCACCTACATCCACCGCAATTCGGGGATTCCTTTAATCGGCAACGTTGCGTTTGGCATCGTCTATCGCGGCTCGTCAATCATTGAAATCAAGACGAATAACGGTTGCAATTTGGATTGTGTTTATTGCTCTATCGCCGAAGGGCTTTCTTCTCGAAAACATGATTTTGTCATTGAAAAAGATTATCTACTGGACGAATTGGATCGGCTATTAGAGTTTGTTGGCGAACCAGTAGAGATCCACATCGGCGTACAGGGAGAGCCTTTCCTCTATGGCGACATGGAAAATCTCATCGGAGATTTGCAGGAGATAGAGCAAGTTCATACTATCTCCATTGACACCAACGGTACTCTGCTCAGCAAGCAGATGATCGATCGTCTGGCTCATTGTACGAAACTGCAATTAAATCTGTCGCTCGATGCCCTCGATGATGAAACGGCAAAAGACGTCGCCGGAGTGAAGAGCTATAATGTCAAGTATGTCCAAGAGATTATCGCGTATGCCTGCTCAAAGTTGAAAGTAATTGTCGCGCCAGTGCTCACTCCCGGCTTCAATGAGCAGGAGATGGAAAAAATTATTCTCTTTGTCAAATCACTCCCCATTCAACCGATTCTGGGCATTCAAAACTTCCTGCGCTATAAAGCGGGTCGCAATCCCGGGAAAGAAATGTCTTGGGAAGATTTTTACACACTTTTAAAAAATCTGGAGCAGAAACATGAGATTAAACTTCGTCTTGACAAAACTGATTTTGCCGTCCGGGAGACAAAAGAACTGCCCAAGCCATTTAAAGAGGGAGATATTATTCCGGCAGTGATCAAATGTCCCGATCGCTTCCCAAATTCTGTTCTTGCTGTTGCCCGCGGCCGATCAATTTCTGTTCCAAGCTGTTCTTTTCAGAAAGATAAACAAATCAAAGTAAAGATCTTGCGGGATAAACACAACATTTTTGTGGGGAAGTTGGTGTAAGATGGAAGAAGAATTACCGGAGAAGCTAAACAAATACAAATGATGACTCCATTTTCTTCTGTGGCCTTTGAATATCATCCACTCAGAGATTCTTCATTTACAGAAATATCCCGGGCAGGCCTCATCTGGCATCATCTAATGGACTTATACGCTTCTCAATATGATCTTTCGATCAGAACTGCGTTAGACCTTGGCACGGGATTTGGACACATTGTTACCGTTGGTTCCCAGAGATTTGGTATTGATGTTATTGGAATGGATCTCCGCCGCGCTGTTTATCAAGGACCAGCAGAACGATTCGTAGAACATGATATTATGACGCCTTGGCCTTTTGCGAGTGGTCGTTTTGATCTCGTTTTAGAATGCTTACTCTTTGATGATCTAGTCGGCCTTCAGAAAAAACAGAAACAAGATGTTACATCGCATCTTTCTTCTGAAATTGATCGTGTTGTTCGTAAAAGGGGATATTTTTTCTCCCACTCGTCTTCTTCAAGAGACCTCATTTTGCCATCATTCGAGTTATTAGCAGATGATCGGTCATTTAGATTATATCAAAAGAGAAGTTTGAAAAAGAGTAATTTTGGCGAATAGGTTGTTTATTTCTAGCCAAAATTACGCCCATTTCAAATTCTCTTGAGAAGTTTGTAGATAAATCATTGAATTATTCAAACTTCTCAAAAGAGAGGATAGTTTAACTGCCCCTACTTTCCCGTCATCAAAAAATGCTGCAGCGCATCAGCAATATCATCTCTCTGATACAATTTTGCCGCGCGTATTTTTGCGCTGGCCAAAGCGGACGTTCCCTCTAATTTAAAGAACTTTTTGAGGTCATGCAAATAATGCCCTTCATCTTTTCCTGATCCTCGGCATTGGCCGTAGCCAAACATATTTACCGCAGGAAGCAGATGTTTTTCCAGAAGTTCAAAAGAAGCGGCTGTATCTTCTCTTCCCATATTATCTCCATCGGAGAAATGGAATGGATAAATATTATATACTTGGGGCGGGTATTCCTGTGAGATAATCTCCCAACAAAGCTCATACGCCGGGGCAAATGCCGTCCCCCCGCTGGAGCTCGTCTGAAAGAAAGCATCCCGATCAACTTCTCTTGCTTCTGTATCATGGATGAGATAACGTTCTTCCACCCCATGATAAAATCGCTGCAGCCAAGCGCTTAACCAGAACGCCGTTGTGCGCACGAGCTCTTTTTCTTGTTCACCCATCGAGCCCGAAACATCGATCATATAGATCAGAACCGCATTTGTCTGGGGCGTAGGAACTTTTTCCAAAGCTCTATATCTCATGTCCTCTTTGATCGGGATAACTCTTGGGTTCGTGGGATCATACGACCCTTCGCCGAGCTGCCGCTGCAATGCTCTCCGATAACCTCGGGCAAAACTTCGTCGTGTTTGCGGCCCAACCCGTGAAATCCCTTTTACTTTGTACTTATCGCTGATAATCTTATCCTCTCCTTTCGGTTCAATATTAGGCAGGCCCAATTCTTCGCCAAACAAATCGACAAGATCATCAAGAGAAACATCGACTTCCAGCTGATGCTCACCCGGCTGGTTTCCTGCCGACTGATCTCCGTCCTGCCTTCCGCCATCCCCGTCTTGGTCAATAAGATCTCCGATGTCGCCATCTCCTTGACCGACACCCCCCTGCTCTCGTTCTCCGAAACGGAAGCGAGGCAGTTCGATGTGCGGGAGGGGGATCTTTATTTCTTTCCCTCCTTGCCGGCCGAAGAGATCGCCGTTCCCGATATATTCTTTGAGATTATTCCGAATGATCCCTTTGACAATCTGCCGGAAGCGTTGTGCATCCCTTTCGATTCTCATTTTTCCACACAGAGACTTCTTACCTATTAAACTTTTTGACAGGAACAATTAAAAATAATCTATTTATTTGGTCATAGATGAATCTATCCACCACAGACGCATCCCATTTATTAGCCCAGATTAAGCAAGACATTCAACTAAGAGCAAAGCATCCGTTGATCACGCTCACCACGCGAGGCGACGCTGCCATCAAAGCAGCCCTTTCCCTGCTTCCCAAAGACAAGACACTCCTGATCCCCGAAGAAGGCGGGTGGTTAAGCTATCTGCGGATCCCCCGCGAGAAAAAAATACCAGTTATGGCCGTCCATTGTCATGACGCTAAGATTGATCTCTCCGATCTCCAGGAAAAATTAAAGTCTAATCCTTGTTCAGCTCTTCTTTATCAGAATCCCGGCGGTTATTTTGCCGAGCAGCCGATGAAAGAAATATATCAACTTTGCCAGCAATATCATTGCCGGGTCATCATCGATGTTTCTGGCGCCATCGGCACAGCGCTCTGCGACGGAGACTTCGCGGACATCTTCGTCTGCAGTTTTGGGGAATGGAAATTAGTCGAAGCCGGCAAAGGCGGCTTTATCTCTTGTAAAGATGAGAAAATCGACGCTTCTCTTTCCCTAAACGATCTCATTGACCCTGCGGTTCTCGCTTCGATTGCCGCTAGTCTTCAACTTCTCGATCAGAAGATTGATTTTCTGCTGGAGAAGAGAAAGATAATCCTGCGTGATCTTCAGAATTACCAGATTATTCACCGAGATGATCTTGGCTTTGTGATCGTTATCGCTTTCTCCACCTCCGAAGAAAAAGAAAAGATTATAAACTATTGTCACCAGAACGAACTGGAATGGACGGAATGCCCGCGCTATATCCGTGTGCAGCGGCCGGCAATCTCTATCGAACTAAAACGTCTGCGCAAGTCATAAAAGTGTGAGAAAGCGTCTCGCCAGAAATCAGCTGAGGACTAATATGCCACTGAAAATCCCCGAATCTATGGATACCTGTCTTTATTTTACCAACCGGTCTGTTGGCGAGGGCCAGGTCATGGCTTGGGTCTATCGCAAGCCTTGTCCCCAATGCAAAAAAGCAACGATGGGCAAACCTGTCGTCAAAGGCAAAGTTAAATCCCGGGCAACTGAATATGTTTGTCCTGTCTGCGGCTATACGGAACAAAAAACAGAACACGAAGAAAGCCTGAATTTAGAAGCGCAGTATACCTGTCCGGAATGCGGCAAGCAAGGTGAATCCAGCGCTCCTTACAAACGGAAAAAGTACAAAGGGGTCCTTTCGTTTGTTGTCGAATGTGTCCATTGTC
>C687J35174_10004546_pt1 | contig 18585 bp, 17 predicted proteins | sample RifCSPhighO2_01_FD_35174 | JGI IMG/M metagenome (IMG submission 35174) | reverse complement strand
TTGCCAGACGGGTTCAGGCAACAATAAATCTTGCAACACTTCCCAAGCCGATCCGGAGGATGAAGATATGCCGATAACCGACGAAGAGATATCCGAATGGAAAAACGATGCATCTTCCGGAGGTACCACGAGTGGCAATGTAACTATTTCTTCGCCGACCACCCTGGGCCCGAGGAAAATCGCCGGAAATTTGACCGTGAATGACACCCTGACTGTGGCTGGTACGCTTTATGTCACCGGTAATATAACTATCAGCGATACGGTGAGGCTGGCTACTTCTTATGGCGCAACCTCGGCCATAATAATCGCGGACGGATACATCATCATTAATGGAGGCGTGGATTTCGAAGATTCCGGTACGACGGGCAGCTATATTATGCTCCTCTCCGAGAGCAGCTGCGATGAGAGCATGTCCGGCGACCCCTGTAACGGACGCAACGCTATAGAAGTGAACAATAATTCGAGCATCTCCATCGTAAATGCCCAAAAGGGGACCATATATTTCAAGAACAACGCTGGCGTAAAGGAAGTGGTGGCCAATAAGATAGAATTGAAAAACAATGTAGGCGTGGAGTATGGCTCCGGCATCATTAATGTGAATTTCACCAGCGGGCCGGGAGGGGGGTGGATTCTAGGTACATGGAAGGAAACAGAGTAATTGTGCTAAAATACCTTCAATGACAAAAAGAATCATAATCGGCAACTGGAAAATGAACCCCGTTACCTTCAAAGACGCGGAGAGATTGTTTAGTAGTGTTGCTAAATCCCTTTTGCGGATTAAAAAAGCCGGTATCGTAGTATGCCCCCCGTTCGTATATCTGGCAAATCTGAAAAAACTATCCAGGAAAATAGAACTGGGTGCCCAGGATGCTTTCTATGAAGAGGCGGGAGCATATACCGGAGAAATTTCCTCCGCCATGCTTTACGACCTCGGAGCAAGGTATGTAATTTTAGGCCATTCGGAGCGGAGAGCTCTCGGTGAGGGCAACATGGAAGTAAATCGCAAAGTAAAAAGAGCCCTCAACGCGGGACTTGTGCCGATAGTCTGCGTGGGGGAGAAGGAAAGGGACGAGAAACACAATTACCTTCATTTTGTAAAAACACAAATCGAAACGGCCCTCGCCGGAGTATCGAAAAATTTTATTTCCAAAATAATAATCGCCTATGAGCCCGTGTGGGCCATAGGCAAGAACGCAATGCGCGAGGCGACAGCCGAGGAATTCTTGGAAATGAGTATCTTCATCCAGAAAACGCTGAGCGATAAATTCGGCGTAGGGAATGTTTCAAAGACCAGGATACTTTATGGAGGCTCGGTCAACCCGAAAAATTCCGCAGATTTTTTGAAAACCGGCGAAGCGGATGGATTCTTGGTTGGGCGGGATAGCTTGGACGCTAAAAAATTTGTAGAAATTATAAAAATATGCGAAGCATTAAAGGGTTAAGAAATATAAAAGGTAAAAAAGTTTTGGTCCGGGTGGATTTCAATGTGCCGGTCAAAGATGGCAAGGTGGAGGATGATTTTCGCATAAAAAAGGCTCTACCGACTATCGAATTTTTAACAACGAAGGGGGCAAAAATAATACTCATCACTCATTTGGGCAAGGGGGGAGATACTTTGGCGCCGGTTGCGAAATCTTTAAATAAATTTATCAAAGCGGAGTTCACGGGTGAGATACTAGGCCCGAAGAGCACACAGGCCGTAGCGAATATGCAGGACGGAGAGGTGGTACTGCTCGAGAATTTGCGCAATGACAAAGGCGAGAAGGAATGCAGTCAGTTTTTTGCCATGAATTTGGCAAAGCTCGCTGATATTTATGTAAACGAAGCTTTTCCGGTGGACCATCGGCAGGATGCCTCACTTGTTTTATTGCCGAAGCTCATACCGGCCTATGCCGGGCTCCAGCTCGAGAAAGAAGTAAAAAATCTATCCAAAGTTTTCGATAAGCCCAAGCACCCATTCTTGTTTATTCTGGGTGGAGCGAAATTCTCCACCAAGCTACCCCTGATAGAAAAATATTTAAAGCTCGCCGATCATGTTTTTATCGGCGGAGCGCTCTTGAACGACCTCCTGAAAGCCAAAGGCTATGAAGTGGGCCGGTCGCTCCTCTCCGACGAGAACTTTGGGATTGAGAAAATTATCGGCAATAAGAAAATTATCGTGCCGGCGGATGTGGTGGTGGAGGATAAATCTGGGAAATTGCTTGCTAAAAAAATAGATGAAGTGGAAAAGAACGATTACATCCTTGATATCGGACAGGAATCCATCCAAGCTCTCGAACCATACATACAAAAATCGAAACTGATACTTTGGAACGGGCCGCTCGGCAAGTATGAAGCAGGTGGCGGAGGGGCAACCAAGGAGATTTTAAAAATGGTGGCTGGCTCCAAGGCCGAGAGCATAATAGGCGGGGGAGATACAGTAGCGCTCATTTCCGAAATGAAAATGGAGGACAAATTTTCCTTTGTTTCTACCGGCGGCGGGGCCACTCTTGAGTTCCTAGACAAAGGCACCCTGCCGGCTATCCAAGCGCTTGGATGATCTTTGCGGCATTTCCGGCGAAATCTGTTTTACCTTCTTCAATCTCCGGCCAGATCCATATATGTGCATGCGGCACTTGTTCGCCATATACTTGTGAGCGCACTATTTCAACCCCGAATGCCTTTTTTTGCGCCAGGGCAATCTTTCTGACGATTTCGAAATATTCCCCCGCTTCCGGCACGTCCCACACCCAGCGGTAGTGCTTTTTCGGTATTACTTGGGTGTGGCCTGCGCCCAGCGGGCTAATGTCCAGAAATGCCAAAAAATCATCGTTTTCATAGATTCTAGTCGAGGGCACTTCACCCTTCACGATTTTACAAAAAATACAGTTTTCCATGTATAATATTATAGCAAATGATTGCAAACGAGCTATTAGACACGCTTTTAGAGAAAAGAGGCATAAAAAACCGGGATGTTTTTTTAAATCCCCACTATGAGCGGGATTTTCATGACCCGTTTCTTCTTGGGGATATGAAAAAGGCCTGTGAACGAATCCTTGAAGCTATAGAAAAAAAAGAGAAAATTGTTATCTATGCCGACTACGACTGCGACGGCATACCCGGCGCAGTTATGCTTTCGGATCTTTTCAAAAAAATCGGCTACAAAAATTACGAAGTATATATTCCCCAAAGAAATTCCGAAGGCTACGGGCTCAATATCGAGGCAATCAAGCAATTCATTAATCAGAAAGTGGGGCTTCTGATAACCGTAGACCTTGGCATCAGCGCCGTGGAGGAGGTAAAACTCGCAGAAAAAAATGGGGTAAACATAATCATAACTGACCACCATATTCCTCCTGCCACCTTACCGCCCGCTTTTGCAATTTTAAATCCGAAAGTGGCAAAAAATGGAATAAGCTATCCGGAGAAGATGCTCTGCGGAGCGGGGGTGGTATTTAAATTGATTCAGGCGTTAGTGAAGGATCGGGCAGACAAGCCGGTGGGCTGGGAAAAATGGCTTCTTGATATGGCAGGGCTCGCCACCCTATCTGACCGGGTGCCGCTCCTGGGCGAGAATCGGGCCATCGCGCACTTCGGCATGAAAGTCATGCGCAAATCTCCGCGGCCGGGCCTGCAGAAAATGCTGGCCAAGATGAATATTGACCAGCAGTACCTCTCCGAAGACGACATCGGCTTCATGCTTGCCCCGCGGCTCAACGCCGCCTCGCGCATGGATGACCCGATGCGCGCTTTTGAGATACTCTCGACCACAGACGAAGTACAGGCGGGGATCCTGGCGGACCATTTATCGAAAATAAATGATGAGCGGAAAACTCTGGTGGCGAGCATCATGCGCGAAGCCAATAAAAAATTGGGAAAAAGGGAAAGTGAAAAGAATGTGATAGTAATAGGCAACAACCAGTGGCGGGTAGGAGTGCTCGGGCTCGTGGCCGGGAAAATCTCGGACACTTACCAGAAGCCCGTCTTCGTCTGGGGCAAAGACGAGAACGACTGTATCAAGGGCTCCTGCCGGTCTGACGGCTCGGTGTCGGTGGTAGAGCTCATGGGGGCGACGGGGGATTCATTTTTAGACTTCGGCGGGCATGAACTTGCGGGCGGGTTTACCCTGGTGGCCGAGAAAGTGCATTTTTTGGAGGAGATTCTATCAGAATCTTTTGAGAAATTGAATAAAAGGTCGGACCTTAAAAATCCCCAAGGTCCGACCTTGAAGCATGATTTAAAATTATCTCTCGCCGATGTAAACATGAAACATTGGAAGGAAATTGAAAAGTTAGCCCCCTTCGGCATGGATAACCCGAAGCCGGTCTTCCTGTTTGAAGGCGTGAAGGTGGAGAAAGTGAAAAAGTTCGGCAAGAATGGGTCAGGCGAGCATTTGGAAATTATTTTTTCTGACCCTAGCCAGAAGAAAGCGGTGGCAGTTTCTTTTTTCTCCGGATTGGATTCTTTCAAGATACCCCTGGAAGAAAATAAAAAAGTAAATTTGCTTGCGACCTTCGATTTGTCCAGATTTCGGGGTCGCGAGGAGCTTCGCCTGCGAGTAATTGATATAATGTAAACGCATGAAAATCACTATTTACACCGATGGGGCGGCGAAGGGCAACCCAGGGAGAGCGGGCTGGGGGGCCGTCATTATCTTTGGCGATAATGACAAGTTAAAAGTTCGTAAAGTTATAAAGTTGAAAGTATTAGAAATTGGTGGTTTTTCGTCACACGCTACGAATAACATAATGGAGCTCACGGCGCCGATTAAAGCCTTGAAATATATTCTAGCTAGGCAAGACCTAGCTAAGAGTAACATAGAAATTATTTCGGATTCAAAGTATGTGATTTTAGGAATCACTGAATGGATAGGGAATTGGGTGAAGAATAACTGGCGCAATGCCCAGAAGAAGCCGGTGATGAATCGCGAGCTCTGGGAAGAGCTCTACGAGTTGAACCAGGAGCTAAAGCCAAAGTGGGCCTACGTGAAAGGCCATCATGAAGACAAATACAACCACCGCGCGGATTTAATTGCTACCAGTTTTGCGGAGGGAGAGCCAGTAAAGCTAGAAAATGCAGGGTAGGATTTTATATTCTATTTGTTTCGGATTCTTGGCGGGAGTGCTTTTGCGCTCTTTTGTTTTTATAAATTGGTACGTGATATGGTTGCTGACGATCGTTGGGTTTTGTGTGATGCTGGTGTTTCTACTGGATAGAAATAATTGGGGGATTGTTGGAAGTGTTTTTGTATTGGCGTTTTCGCTGGGAATGTTTAGGTTCGCTATAGTCGATATACCCGCGCCGATAAATGTTTCCAACTCAGGAATTATCGTGGATGCGCCGGATATTCGTGAAAACAATCAAAAGCTGACGGTGCTTTTGGCTCCTCAAGGTCTGGCCTTGGACTCCCTTAAGGCCAGACCTTTTTCCGCCAAGATTTTAATTACCACTGATTTCGAAAATAGCTACAAATACGGCGATGAGGTGAGTTTCAACGGGGAAATAGAAAAACCAGAGAACTTCATCACCGATCAGGGCAAGGAGTTTGATTATATAAATTATTTAAGGAAGGACGGAATTTATTATATTTCCAGCTATCCGGACATCAAGGTTGTTTCGATCGGCCACGGGAATTTTATAAAGAATACCCTGTTTTCTGTAAAAGAAAAGTTCTTAGAAAAGGTGAATAGTTTTATCCCAAACCCAGAGAATTTACTGATGGCTGGCCTCATCTTGGGAGAGAAGTCGGCATTTAGCGAGGATCTGCGGCAAAAATTCGTGGATACGGGCACGATCCACATAGTAGCGCTTTCCGGCTACAATGTGACCATAGTGGCTGAGTGGATTATGAAGCTGTTTACATTTTTACCGTTCTATTTTGGAATCGGAGCGGGGATACTGGCGATTTTACTTTTTGTTCTGATGACTGGCGCAAGCTCCACCGCCATCCGGGCTGGCATCATGGCCTCACTCGCGCTCTTGGCCCGCGCGACGGGCAGGAATTATGATGTCGCGCGGGCACTGATACTCGCTGCCATTATCATGGTGCTCATCAATCCATTTATTTTGGTTTACGATGTGTCTTTCCAGCTCTCTTTTATTGCGACCATTGCAGTGATCTTCCTCTCGCCTCGGATCGAAAAACATTTTATGTGGATTACGGATAAATTTAAGCTGCGCGACATAGCGAGCGTCACCACTGCGGCTTACATTCTGGTCGCGCCATTTATTCTCTACAAAATGGGTACCCTATCCCTGGTTGCTTTGCCGGCAAATGTTTTAATTTTACCCTTTATTCCCTGGACGATGCTTTTTGGTTTTCTCACTGGCTTCGCTGGGCTTATCTATCATTGGCTCGCCGTGCCGTTCGGCTACCTTTCTTATATATTCTTAAACTACGAGCTAAAAGTCATAGATTTCTTCGCAAATATTCCTCTGGCCTCCATTCAACTCCCTCATTTTCCGCTGATTCTGACTATTCTAATTTACATCTATTTTACGCATAGACTTTTCGGGAGGACTATCAAACAATTCTTTACTGAGCCGCTTTAAAATTCTCCTCTATCACGTCCCAGTTTAGATTCTCGAAAAATGCTTCTACATATTTTTTCTTCTCCGAGGTCGGGTAGTCATATACATACGCATGTTCCCACATGTCGAGCGCGAGGATTATTTTACAAGTTGCGAGCTGTCCTAGATGCTGTTCATCTACCCATGCATTCAAAAGTCTTTTGGTTTGCGGATCATAGTAGAGCATTGCCCAGCCGATGCCACGGGTCATGGCGAGAGTTTTAAAACCCGCTATGGCAACTTCGAGCGAGGGAGCTTGTTTTTCAATCACCGCCTTGAATTGCGAGCCCTCCGGCAATGGCCTTGCCCCGCCTTCGAGGGATTTGAAATAATATTCGTGATTGCGCATACCATTAAACTCGAAACTAAATCTGCGCTGGATCTCGCTTACGACGTATGGTGCAAAAGTGTCCTCTTTTGCGTAGCCCTCGTATTCAGGAATTTTCTCTAAAATAAGACTCGTATTTTTCACATACCCCGCATAGAGTTTCAGATGTTCCTCGATGTTTTTCTGGGAGATACCCTTGAGCTCCGGAATATTAAATTTTAACTCTGTAAATTTTTCCATTATACTATTATAGCATGCTTCCTTTGGTCAAAAAATATTGGTTGCTTTGCGGTACTTTTGCCCTTTTATTTTTGGCTGTATTTCTAGTTAATCTGGATTATAAAAATTCTCACAAGGGGCTGACTTTTGCCATGCTGGATGTGGGCCAAGGCGACGGGCTTTTCATCGAATCTCCGACCGGAACCCAAATAATGTTTGACGCCGGATCAGCGCATAAAGTTCTAGGGCCCCTTTCGCGAGTGATGCCTTTCTATGATAAAGAAATTGATGCGATTGTGATTACTAACCCCGACGCGGACCACATCGGTGGATTCCTCGACATACTGAAGTCATATAAAGTGGGGCTAGTACTCGAGCCTGGAACTATAAATGACTCGAAAACATTCCAGAATTTGAAAAGTGAAATCAAAAAGCAAAAAATCCCCGACATCTTGGCGAAAAAGGGAATGCGGCTTCACTTGGGCGGAGGGGCCGTGATCGAAATTTTGTTTCCGGACCGTGATGTGTCGCTCTGGGATGCTAACGATGGCTCAATAATTGCACGACTTAGTTATGGTGATACGTCAGTAATGCTTACTGGTGATGCTACCAAGAAGACAGAAGAAATAATTTTAAAAAATAATTCAAAATCAAAACTTGCGAGCACGATTTTGAAAGTCGGGCATCATGGGTCGCGTACTTCAACCTCCGATGAATTCGTAAAAGCTGTGGCACCCGAGTACGCCCTCATTTCCGACGGCAAGAGCAATAATTATGGGCATCCGCATAGGGAAACTCTCGATATATTGGGTAAAATAGGGGCTAAGATTCTCCGCACCGATTTATCCGGAACCGTGATTGTTAAGTCAGATGGGTCTGTGTTAAGATGGCAATATGCGAGATAAAAAAGTGGAAAAGCTGATCACCGGCGAGGAAAAGCGCCAACGCGAGGGGCTCGAGCTCATTCCCTCGGAAAACTACGTGTCGCAGGACGTCCTAGCCGCCAACGGCTCCGTATTTACCAACAAATACTCCGAAGGCTACCCCGGCCGCCGCTACTACGGCGGACAGGATTTTACCGACCAAGTGGAAACTTTGGCGATAGAACGCGCCAAGAAGCTTTTTAATTGCAAATTTGCAAACGTCCAGCCGCATTCGGGTGCGCCGGCAAACCTAGCTGTCTACGCTGCGCTTCTCCAGCCGGGGGATACGGTGCTTGGTATGGACCTCTCGCATGGAGGGCATCTGACTCACGGACACCCGATGACCTTGCCGGCTAAAATCTACAAATTTGTCACCTACAAAATGAAAAATCCGGACACGGGAGAGATTGATTATGCAGATATGCGAAGAGTAGCCCTAGAGCACAAACCAAAATTAATTATTGCCGGCTTTTCCGCATATCCGCGTACTTTGGATTATAAAAAATTCGTATCGATTGCCAAGGAAGTGGGAGCGATTACGATGGCGGACATGGCACACATCGCTGGACTGATTGCCGCTGGAGCGCTCCGCAATCCATTTGATGATGGATTTGATATTATCACTTCGACCACGCACAAAACACTCCGCGGGCCTCGCGGCGGAATAATTTTAACCCGCGAGAGCGAGGAAATCGCTAAAAAAATAGATAAATCAATTTTCCCCGGCATCCAAGGCGGACCGCATATGCATACTATCGCAGCGAAGGCCGTTGCTTTCGGCGAAGCCATGACCCCAAAGTACAAGCAGTATGCGAAACAAATTCTAAAGAATGCCAAGGCTATGGCTGAAGTTCTAAAAAAGAACAAAGTTCGCATGATCGGCGGAGGCACCGACAATCACCTTATTTTAGCCGATGTTTTCGGATCTCTCGGAGTTACCGGCAAGGAAGCACAGACGGTGCTCGACGAAGTAGGGATTACTTTAAATATGAATTCAATCGCGGGGGATACCAGAAAGCCTCTAGATCCTTCTGGAATCCGTTTCGGTACGCCAGCGATCACTACGCGAGGATTCAAAGAAAAAGAATGCAAGCGGGTGGCGGAGCTAATGATCAAAGTGCTCAAAAATAAAGATAATAAAAAAATAAAAGACTCCGTACATAAAGAAATCAAAGCCCTCGCCAAAAAATTCCCGATTCCTAAAAGTTTTGTGTAAAAAATATGGAGCTACAGCTACAAGTCGGGGTGAAAATTTTATTAAAAAACAAGAAAGGAAAATTTTTGCTATTGCATAGAAATTGGGATAAATATCCTGAAGTGAAGAAGGATCAGTCTTGGGATATTGTCGGTGGCAGGATTGAAAAAGGAACACCGCTTCTCGAGAATTTAAAACGCGAAATTTTCGAAGAGACAAAACTTAATTTAACCAAAGAACCAAAATTAATTTCTGCGCAGGATATTTTAAGGACGGATAAGCATGTGGTGCGCCTAACATACCTGGGGGAAATTGAAGGCGAGCCTGTTTTGGATGAATTCCATGATTCTTTTAAGTGGCTGACTTTAGAAGAAATGAAAAATGAATCCTCGTTAGACCCTTATGCGAGAGAAGTACTGGGAAAAATATGAAACACGGGAGATTGATTGTAATAGACGGTACGGATGGGTCGGGGAAAGCTACACAAACAGGGCTTTTAGTTAAGCATTTAAAAAAGGATGGGAAGAAGGTCAAAGTAGTTGATTTCCCCGATTATTCTTCCAATTTCTTTGGTAAATTCATCGGACACTGCCTCTCCGAGCGGTATTATGATTTCGTAAAAGTGCACCCGAAGATTGCCTCAGTGCTTTATGCTGCAGACCGATTCGAATCAAGCGGCAAGATTGAGAAATGGATTAAGGAGGGGAACATAGTTGTGGCCAATCGTTACGCGAGTGCGAATCAGATTCATCAAGGAGGTAAAATTTCAAATACTAAAAAACGCGAAGCGTTTTTAAAATGGTTGGCGGAGATGGAATACAAGGTTTTTAAGATTCCCCAGCCGGACGCCGTGTTTTATCTGAATGTGCCTATTAAAATTACCAGATCTTTAATCAAAGGCAGAGGTAACAAAAAAGATGCGCATGAAAAAGACACGAAATTCCTGGAAAATTCGCGCCAAAGCGCGCTCTGGCTCGCCAAAACCCAAAAAAATTGGGTGAAAATTGACTGTGTGAAAGACGGCAAAATAGACACAAGAGAAAATATACATAATAAAATCTATGCTAAAATTAAGAATATAATCCGATGATTTTAAAGGTCAAAAAACTCGAGAAGCACGCGAAGCTCCCGACACACGGGCATCCTGGTGACGCGGGGATGGATTTGTATGCGCTCGAGGATGTGCGCTTTCCACCAGGGCGTCAGGAGCGGGTGCGCACCGGCATCGCTATTGAAATTCCCGAAGGCCATGTGGGCCTTATCTGGGACAAATCGAGCATTTCATTTAACCTAGGTCTTAAAATGATGGGCGGGGTTATAGATGCTGGCTATCGGGGGGAAATAATCATGAATTTCCTCAATGTCTCGAACAAGGAAGTGCTACTCGCCCAAGGGCACAAGGCTGCTCAGATGATAATCCAGAAGTTTGAGCATTGTGATGTGGTGGAAGTGCATGAGGTATCGCAAACCGTACGCGGGACAGGCCGGGAAGGCAGCACCGGGCATAAATAGTTGAAAGTTCATAAAGTATAAAGTTATAAAGTAAAATGCAGGAGCAAATAAAAAATTTAATTAAGAATGCGCTGGATATTAAAATTGAGGCAAAGGAAGTTGTTCTCGAACGCCCGGCGGATCTACAGATGGGGGATTACTCCACTAACGTCGCTTTTATTCTGGCGAAGAAGCTTAAAACTAGCCCGGTAGAGCTCGCGGAGAAGATTGCAGGGCAATTAAGGTCCAACCTTAAAAATTCCCCAAGGTCGGACCTTGAGAAAATTGAAGCGGTTTCCGGATTCGTCAATTTTTATCTGAACAAATACTTTTTCCAGGAGAGTGTAAAGAAGATTCTCGACAACAAGAATTTCGGGCGCAACCACCTCTTTAAAAGCAAGAAGATAATGATCGAATACACCGATCCGAACCCTTTCAAGCCATTTCACATCGGCCACCTGATGACCAACGCGATCGGGGAGTCTATTTCCCGGATAGTGGAGAACGGCGGAGCCAAAGTTCTGCGCGCCAACTACCAAGGCGACGCGGGGCTCCACATTGCCAAAGCTATCTGGGGCATTCTAAAGAGCGAAGAATATGAAAAAAGAAAGGAATTTATCGATTTAGGCGGAGATGTTGCCGTGGCGGCATCCTGGATCGGTGAGTGCTATGTCAAGGGCGCGGAAGCGTACGAGAATGACAACATAAAAAAAGAAATAGATGAAATAAATAAAAAAATATACGAGGGAATAAACGGGGCTGGCAACGAGAAAATAAATGAAATATATGATTGGGGTTTCAAAACTACAATGGAGGCCTTTGAGGGCTTGTATAAAATACTGGGCACTAAATTTGATCTGTATTTTCTTGAAAGCGAAGTGGCAGCCTTGGGGGAGAAGTTGGTGCGGGATAATGTTGGTAAAGTTTTTGAAGCGAGCGACGGCGCGATTGTATTTAAAGCGGAGAAGTATGATCCAAGGCTCCATACTAGAGTTTTCATCACTTCCGGAGGGCTACCGACATATGAAACGAAAGAGCTTGGCTTGACCGAAGCGAAATTTGAAACCAGGGCGGATCTGGATCTGTCTTTGGTCATAACTGCCAACGAACAAGCGGACTACATGCGGGTGGTCGCCAAGGCTCTTTCAATGATCGAGCCCAATGGAAGTGAGCATGAGAAAAAAATGAAGCACATTACCCATGGCATGATGCGTTTTGCCGCCGGGAAAATGAGCTCGAGAAAAGGCAATGTAGTGACCGGCGAGTCGCTCATCCGGGATGCCCGGGCGGCGATACTGGAGAAAATATCGGATCGGGATTTCAGTGATCAAGAAAGAGAAGAAGTGGCTTCCGGCGTGGGCGTGGCGGCCTTGAAGTACTCCATTTTAAAGTCCTCGATCGGCGGGGACATCATCTATGATTTTGAAAAATCTATTTCCTTCGAAGGGGATTCGGGCCCCTACTTGCAGTATTCCTACGCGCGGGCGAGGTCAATTTTAAATAAAGCGGAGGCCGAGGGAGTGGCGCCGGGCTTTGGCAATTTGCCGGAGAATGTCTCCGAGCTTGAAAGGCTGTTATGCCGGTTCCCTGAAGCGGCGCACAGAGCAGGGGAGGAATATGCTCCGCACTACATCGCGAACTTTCTAATCGAACTCTCCCGTTCATTCAATACCTACTACGGCAACACCAAAATTATCGACAAAAATGACCCGCTTTCCGCCTACCGCGTAGCACTCACCGAAGCATTCTCCATCGTCCTCCGCAATGGCCTGCACCTCCTCGGCATCGCAGCTCCGGAGAGGATGTAATTTACTTTTTATTCAGCATATGGTAATAAAAATAACGGAGGTGCCCCTTGAATACTACGCTGAGAATCGGCGGGACCACCCGGCTGATGAGTTGCCGGGAGTGCAAGATTCCTACCGCAGTCCCGGCAGTGGGAATGATGGTGGAAGATGAACCCACCATCGTTTTCGGACCATACTGCGATCAGCATGGGGGTACGAAAAGGGCCAACAAAGAGGCCCTGCTCTGCCTTTTTGCTGACAGTTTTTAGTCCGTTTTAGTCCGCGCACAACAAGAAGACGGACCGTCGGGGTATACCCACGGTCCGTTTCGCATTTTATTCGAATATGATATATTAAATGCACAAGCGTTGAAGGGGACATCACCTCTTCGTGAGCCTGAGAGGCTATTCAGAGCCTTGAACGGCCCGAGCTTTGGGGAGAAATTCACAAGGACCGTCCTTGCGAAAAGTAGAACCCAGTAAATGAGAAGCAAACAAGGTGGTACCACGGTTCGACAAGCTCACCGTAAACGGGCTTGAGACTCGTCCTTGAATTATAACTTCGGTTGTAGTTCGTGGACGAGTTTTTATTTTATGAGCGAAGAAACAAACCCCTCGATTAAGCTCGGGGCAAGTAAATCAGAATCAGCCTTAAGAGAAGAAAAAATTCTCGAGTTTTGGCGCGAGAATAAAATTTTTAATAAATCACTGGAGAAGAAGTCGTCCAAAGGTGAGTTTGTCTTCTACGATGGCCCAGTGACAGCTAATTCCAAGCCCGTACTGCACACCATGGTGCCGTTTTCCTTTAAAGATGCCATTCCACGCTACAAAACTATGCGCGGCTACCATGTGCGCCGCAAGGGCGGATGGGACACCCACGGTTTGCCTGTGGAATTACAGGTTGAGAAAGAATTAGGAATTAAATCAAAAAAAGAGATCGAAGAATATGGAATCGCGAAATTCAATCAAGAATGCAAAGACAGTGTCTGGAAATATGTTGAATCATGGAAAAGTTTTACCAAGCGAATGGGTTATTGGGCGGACCAGGAGAATGCGTATGTTACATATTACAATTCATATATCGAATCTCTTTGGAATGTCGTAAAAAAGGTAGACGAACAAAAACTTTTATACAAGGATTACAAAGTTGTACCTTGGTGCCCGCGTTGCGGCACCGCGCTCTCCTCGCACGAGCTTGCGCAGGGGTATGAAGATGTAAAAGATCTGTCTGTAACAGCTAAGTTTAAAGTTAAAGGGCAGGAGAATACTTACATTCTTGCTTGGACGACTACGCCATGGACATTACCCGGTAATGTGGCTCTCGCTGTGGGAGAAAAAGTTATGTATATGGAGGTGAAAGTAGGCAATGAAATTTTAGTTCTAGCTAAAGACAGGCTCGCCATCCTAACGGAACCGTACGAGGTCATAGCCGAGCATGCCGGATCCGAAATGGTAGGTATGGAATACGAGCCGCTGTATCCTTTTCTCCAAGAGTCCTTAAGGTCGGACCGTAAGAATTCCCCAAGGTCCGACCTTACCAAGGCGTACAAGGTATATGCGGCGGACTTCGTAAACACGGAGGACGGTACTGGCATCGTTCATACCGCGGTAATGTACGGACAGGATGACTTTGAGCTCGGAACCAAGGTGGGATTGCCGAAACATCACCTAGTCGGGCTCGACGGGAAATTTTTACCCGGCACCGGAATATTTGAAGGCAGGTTTGTGCGGGACGAGGCGGTGGCGGTGGATGTGATTAAAGATCTCGCTCTACGCGGACTCCTTTTTAAAAAAGAAAAATACGAACACCCATATCCGCATTGCTGGAGATGCCACACTGCGCTCATATATTATGCCCGCGATTCATGGTACATCAAAATGTCGGCTCCGAAAGTTAAAGACAGAATGATCGTCGAGAACAAAACCATCAACTGGGAGCCGGAACACATCCAGGGCGGACGCTTCGGCGAATGGTTGCGCGAGATCAAGGATTGGGCGATATCCCGCGAGCGCTACTGGGGCACGCCACTGCCGGTATGGGATTGCACTAAATGCAAGAAGAGGCATGTCATAGGCAGCCTAGATGAATTAAAGAACAAAGCCAAAAAATCCGGAAACAAATATTTCATTATGCGTCATGGCGAGGCAATCGATAACGCGAAGCACATTCTAGACCCTAAGGGCGACCCAAATAACCACCTGACTGAAAAAGGTAAAAATGAGGCATCGGAATCAGGAAAAAAATTGAAGAATAAAAAAATTGATCTTATTTTCACTTCTCCATTCCTGCGTACTCGGGAAACTTCCCAAATAGTTAAGGCGGAACTTGGGTTGAAAGATGAAATGTTTCATATAGAGGATCGATTGCATGAGTTTAACGAAGCAGATTTTAAAGAAGTACGAAAAAGGACGGGCGAATTTCTGTTTGAATTGGAGAATAAGTATCAAAATAAAAATATTCTCATAGTTTCTCACGGTGGTCCAATTTGGACTATGGAAAATCTTGCTCTTTGGCATACGAGCGATAATTTTAACGAGCGTGTTATGTTCGATACTGCGGAAGTTCAAGAAATTCCTTTTACTTCCTTTCCCCATGATGCCAGTTACGAACTCGACTTACACCGCCCTTATATTGATGAGGTGGAGCTCGTGTGCGCCCATTCGACAATCTCAGGGCAAGCCTGCGGCGGAGATTTAATCCGCACAAAAGAGGTTATGGACGTGTGGTTTGATTCCGGCGCCATGCCCTTCGCGCAGGACCACTACCCGTTTGAAAATAGAGAGTGGGTGGAGGGGCCGGGCTACCCGGCGGACTTTATTTCCGAGGCCATAGACCAGACCCGCGGCTGGTTCTACACCCTTCATGCGGTGGGGGTGCTGATGGGGCGGGGCAAGGCATACAAAAATGTAATTTGCCTGGGGCATTTGATGGACGCGAAAGGCAAAAAAATGTCCAAGTCGCTCGGCAACGTAGTGGACCCGTGGGAGATGATGGATAAATACGGCGTAGACACCCTGCGCCTGTGGATGTATTCGGTCAATCAGCCGGGAGAGTCGAAAAATTTCGATGAAAAAACAGTTCTCGAATTACATCGCCAGGTTTTTGGACTGCTCTACAACATTTTAGCCTTTTACGAGCTTTACCGAGATCGTTCACTAGAAGCTAGAAGCTATAACCTAGAACCTAATTCTAATAACATCCTAGATCAATGGATCTTGGCTCGGCTCGACGAAGTTATAGAACTCAATACAAAAAATTTAGACAATTACAAACTACTCGAGCCAGTGCGGGCGATGAAAGACTTCATCAATGACCTTTCTACCTGGTACTTGCGTCGCAGTCGCGAGCGAATAAAGGAAGGGGACAGTGAAGCGAAGCAAACTTTATACTTTGTTTTGAAAACTTTATCCAAACTTATCGCTCCCTTCGCGCCGTTTACGGCGGAAGACATATGGCTTAAGTTAAAAAATGAGAAAGATGAAAAGTCGGTGCATTTGGCACTCTGGCCGGCGGTCAAGAAGAAAGGATTTTTCGGATTTTTCGGCAGAAAATCAACTGTAATTGGAGATATGGCAAAGGTGCGCGATAGCGTTTCGACATTATTGAAAGAAAGACAAGAAAAAAATATTCCGGTCCGGCAACCGATTTTGAGCGCGACCGGGCCCGCCTTTGCGCCAGAATATGTGGAGATTCTAAAAGAGGAGTTGAATGTTAAAAATTATGGCGCAACTGGAACGTTCAGTCTCGATACAAACATGACGCCGGCGCTCAAGGCGGAGGGGGAGTACCGCGAGTTTATGCGGGAGCTTCAGGATATGCGCAAGAAGCTCGGCCTTAACCCGGGCGACAAAATGCCTTTAAGCATTGAGAAGATTTATAAGAAATATAAAATAATGCCGACCCTGCAGATGCACATGCTGCGCGTTGCCGCCGTAGTGTCTTTGATATGCGATTCAATGAATATTAAAGTTGAAAAGGGAAATATTATTTCAGCGTGTTTACTGCATGATATAGGGAATATAATTAAGTTCAAAAGCGAAAGTTTACCTGATTTTTATGAGCCGGAAGGATTAGATTATTGGATGGGAGTTAAAAATGAATTTGTTTCTAAATATGGTTCTGATGAGCACGCCGCTAACGAAATGTTAATGCGGGAAATAGGGGTGCCTGATAGGGTAATTCATATCGCGCAAAGCAATCGGTTTAGTCTCTTGTGTACGCAGTTAAAAAATTCCGACATAAATGTGAAAATTGCGCATTATGCAGATGGGCGTGTAGCTCCTCGTGGAGTTATGTCGTATCAAGCTAGGATGGATGAAGCGGAAGTCAGATATAAAGGCCGAGAGGATGTTTTTGTGGACGAAAATCGAGTAAAACTTATCGCTTGTGGTCTGGGTATAGAAAAGGAAATCTTTAAAAATTCAACAATAAAGCCCGAAGATATCACTGACGAGACGGTAGCACCTATAATCGCAGAGCTGCGGGGTTTTGTGATAAAATAGAGGAATGAAAATCAAAAAGATAGGGCACTGTTGCTTGGTGATAGACATAGGCGGAAAGAAGATAATGACTGACCCAGGATCTTTTTCGACTTCCCAAAAGAACGAAACAGGTATAGATCTTATTTTATATACTCATGAACATCAAGACCATTACCACCTGGATACTTTAAAAGAAGTTTTAAAAAACAATCCCCAGGCAAAAATTATTACTAATACCGCTGTGGGCAAATTGCTCATAGAGGCTGGGATAGAATTTAATAAAGTCGAAGGCGGCGAAACTTTTGATTTTAGTGGAATTAATATAAAAAGCTTTGGTAATTTACACGCTGAAATTTATAACACCTATGGCAGAGTTCAAAATACGGGCTACATGATAAATAATTTATGTTTTCCCGGTGATGCTTTTGAAAATCCACAATCGGAGGTAGATATTTTAGCTCTGCCTATAACAGGTCCTTGGATGCGAATTAAAGATGCTATTGATTATGCCAAGATGCTTAAAGCGAGGGTAGTATTTCCGGTACACGATGCGCACATTCATGATTGGGCAGATTTTATATACAGAGTTCCTGAGAATATTCTTAAAGAAGACAATATCTTATTTAAAAAATTGGAACTTGGTAAAGAAGAAGAATTATGATTTACACATAACACACTATCGCGGTCGCGAAGAGGTGTTATGATATACCCATGAAGCCTACCGCCCTAGATCACTTAATTGCCTTTTTGTTTTCTGCTCGCTCAACGAAGATTTACAAGGAAATACTGTGGTCGAGAATGAAAGCAAGGCACAAGAAGATGAGTACCGGCGCTTTCGAGCAGCATCTTTATCGTCTACGCAAAAAGGGGATTATTCAGGCCAATGGCAATACAATCTGTATTTCCAACGAAAAACTCCTAAAATTTTCAATTAACAGGAATTCAGTAATGAAAGATATTTTTCCAAATAAAGCTGAAAAAATTCTAATTTCCTTTGATATACCTGAAACTAAAAAGAAGATTAGGGATTGGCTTCGAAATCAGATAAAGTATTGGGATTTTGAAATGATCCATAAGAGCTTGTGGCTGGGTTATGGTCCTCTCCCCAAAGAATTCAACGAGCGGCTAGCACTTCTCGGTATCAATAAAAATGTTCGAGTGTTTAGATTAAAAAAGCCCTCATAACACTCTATCGCGGTCGCGAAGAGGTGTTGTATTAAGTATGTGTGTTGGTAAGTGTGATAAAATATAATTATGCACCATATTTATCACACGGAAGGAATAATACTGGGGAGTAAGAATTACGGCGAGGCGGGGAAGTATTACAATATTTTTACCCGCGACTTGGGCATGATCTATGCCTCCGCCTCCGGGGTGCGCAAGATGCCCTCCAAGCTTCGTTTTATCCTCCAGGATTATGCTTATGTAAAAATTGATCTGGTGCGGGGGAAAGATTTCTGGCGGATTACGAGCGCCTCCAAGACTAATTTATTGGAGGAAATAAAAACAAAAAAAGAGAATCTGAAAATTTTCGCAAATGTTTCGCGCCTCTTGGTGCGTCTGCTCGCGGGGGAGGATGCCAATCCCGAGCTCTTTGCGGATGTTCTGGCGG
>C687J35174_10004543_pt1 | contig 18589 bp, 18 predicted proteins | sample RifCSPhighO2_01_FD_35174 | JGI IMG/M metagenome (IMG submission 35174) | reverse complement strand
GTGCCGGAACTTATAGAGCAAGTATATACAATAAAAAAACCGTGTCAAGAAAATTGCGTATGCAACTTTGCGTTTATTTTCCTGCTATAATTGGAGAGCGCATGACGTGAGAGCAGGCAATAGAAAATAGGCAGAAGGCGACAGGAAATACATTTTTTTGTTCTTTTAACTTTTGCCTAGTACCTTTTGCCCAGTCCCTATGTACATCTCCGACACACATTTGAAAACGTTTCTCGCGGACGCGGGTCTTGTTTCACAGAAAGATTTTGACGTTGCCGAAAGAGAGGCGAAAGAATCGGGGAAACCTATTGGCGAGATACTTGTCTCAAAAAGCGCAATCGGCGAAGACGAACTTCGCAGAACATATGCGTACATTCTCGGCATCCCATTTGTCTCGCTATCCGGAACGAAAATTCCATTTGCGACTCTCTCGCTCATTCCGGAACCGGTGGCGCGGCGCAACAATATCATCGCGTACAACCGCCGCGGCGAAGAACTTGAGGTCGCAATGCTGGATACCGACGATTTGGCGGCAATTGATTTCATAAAAAAGAAAACGCATCTCAAGATTTTGTCGCGTCTNACTGATGTGGCATCGGTGAAATTTGCCCTCAAGGAATATCAACAGTCGCTCAAGGATAATTTGGGCGATGTTATTGAGCGCGAAACAGCTGCGCTTCTCAAATCTGCACCGGAGGGAAAGGAGGAGGACTTGCGACAAGTTGCCGAGGGAGTGCCGGCCGTCCGAATTGTGGATACACTCATACGGCACGCCAACGCACAAGGCGCTTCCGACATTCACATCGAGCCCATTGAAGAGTCGCTTCTTATACGCTATCGCATAGACGGTATTTTGCATGACGCGATGGAGCTTCCGAAGCATACCGCGAATGCGATTACGGCGCGCGTGAAGGTGCTTGCTAACATGCGTCTTGACGAACACAGACTTCCGCAGGACGGTCGTTTTGGAGCGGAATCCGGCGGCGAGAAAATATCATTCCGCGTATCTGTGTTGCCGACATACTTCGGAGAGAAAATCGTAATGCGCCTTTTGCGCGACAATATTTCCGGCTTCACACTTGAGTCCGTAGGCTTTCATGGGATTGCCCTGGAGCGCATGCACGAAGCGATGCGCGGTACGACCGGAATGGTTCTTGCAACAGGCCCCACCGGGGCGGGAAAATCTACGACGCTGTATACGCTTTTGGACCTCGTTAACTCTCCCGACGTGAATATTTCAACGATAGAGGACCCTATAGAATATCAAATGGCGCGCATCAACCAGACGCAGGTCCGACCGGAAATCGGTTTCACGTTCGCGAACGGTTTGCGCAGCCTCGTCCGTCAGGACCCGGACATAATCATGGTCGGCGAGATACGCGACAAAGAGACCGCATCTCTGGCCATCAATGCCGCCTTGACAGGGCATCTCGTGCTCTCAACTTTGCACACGAACTCCGCGGCGGGCGCAATCCCGCGTCTTTTGGACATGGGAGTAGAGCCGTTTCTTCTTGTTTCAACCTTGCGCGTAATTATCGGACAGCGGCTGGTGCGGCAGCTTTGTCCAGAGCGCGAGAAACACGAGCTTACTCGCGATGAACAGGCACAACTTGAGAAGGAAGTTGATGCCGGCGCCGTTTTGAGGGCGCTCAAAGAGGATAAAATAATTGCAAAAGACGCAACGTGGAAAAATGTGCCGTTCTATCGCCCAAAAGAAACTGCCACCTGCCCCTCCGGATACTCCGGGCGCATAGGGATACACGAAGTGCTCCCTGTTACAGCTACGATTAAGGAATTGATGATGAAAGCTGACGCAGGTTCCGAAATTGAAAAACGCGCGCGCGCGGAAGGAATGCTCACTATGGGCGAGGACGGGATATTTAAAGCGGCCCAAGGAATTACGACCATTGAGGAAGTTCTCCGAGTAGTTACGGAGTAACTACTCGGAGAAGTATTCAGTATACGGTATTCAGTATTCCGTATGATTCAGAGATTTACTGATTTACAATCTTGGCAGGCAGCACACCAATTGGTGCTATTAGTGTATAAGATTACTCGCCAATATCCACGAGAAGAACAATTTGGACTTGTGAATCAGAGTCGACGCGCAGTCGTATCAATATCATCAAACATTGCGGAAGGATTTGGTCGTAGTACGAGGAAGGACAAAGTTAACTTTTATATGATGGCGCGCACATCACTGACGGAGTTGCGTGACCAGATGCTCATTGCACGCGATTTGGTCTATGTTGAACCGAAGACATACGAACAGTTTGCCGTTTCTGCAGAAACCGTTGCGAAACTTATCTCCGGTCTTGAGCGCTCCGCAACAGACAAGTAACGTTTTGTGGAATTTATACGGAATACTGTATACAGAATACGGTATACTTAATGCAATGGCTCGATTCACCTACACAGCGGAAAAGAACGACGGGGAAATGTACAAAGGAGTCGCAGAGGCTCAAGACCGATTTGAGCTCTACGAAATAATTCGCCGCGAGGGGGCGCATATAATTTCCATCTCGGAAGAACAGAAACGCGGAGTCTTCGGCCTTGCTTATTGGAACGCGAAGATATCAAGCGTTAATGAGTACGAGAAAATTCTTTTCGCGCGCAATTTAGGCGCAATGCTCGGCGCTGGATTGTCGCTCGCCCGCGCGTTGTCTGTCATGGAGCGGCAAATAAAAAATCCAAAGATGGGCGCCATCGTCAGTGAACTTTCCAGCNATGTCCGCCGAGGCGATGCGTTCAACGTATCGCTCGCAAAATCCCCGGGTGTTTTCAGCAAACTTCTCGTAGCCATGGTGCGCGCGGGCGAGGAAGGCGGCGACTTGCCGGCATCGCTCACGGTTGTCGCCGACCAGATGGAGCGCATGTACAACCTGAAGAAGAAAATCCGCGGGGCGCTCATCTATCCGTCTATCGTTGTGCTCGCGATGATTGGCATCACCATACTCATGATGATAGAAGTTGTGCCGACACTGGCGCAGACGTTCGGTGAAATGAAAGTCGCACTGCCGGCATCCACCCAGTTCATTATTTCCGTGAGTAACTTTTTGGTTCAGTACACAACTCTCGCAATCGGATTGTTTTTCGGGATAATTGCGGCAATGTATTTTGGGCTACGCACGAGACTTGGCAGACGCGCGGGTGACTTTGTTTCTCTGCATTTACCGCTGATCGGCGTCTTGGTGAGGGAAGTNAATGCCGCNCGCACCTCGCGCACGCTCGCATCTCTTCTTTCATCCGGCGTTGATGTGTTGACTTCCCTTGATATCGTCTGCGATGTCGTGCAAAATTCGTACTTTCAAGAAGTTATCCGCGACGCGAGAGTTGCCGTCGGACAGGGCGAACCGTTGTCGGCCGTCTTTACGAGACGCGAAGACCTGTACCCGACATTCGTGGGCGAGATGATGTCGGTAGGCGAGGAAACCGGGCAGACCGGAGAAATGCTGAAGCGGCTTGCAATATTTTATGAGGAAGAAGTTGACCGAAAAACAAAAGACATGTCGACGGTCATAGAGCCGTTTCTCATGGTTTTCATCGGCGCTGGCGTAGGATTTTTCGCCGTTTCCATGATTACCCCCATTTATTCTCTGTCGCAGAATATTGGATAGCCAATATGCAGTTTTCAGTTTTCAGTTTTCAGTTTTCAGTAAATTCANTTACAGACTGCAGTGCGCATGCACTAAAAACTAAAAACTTAAAACTTAAAACTACCCCGCGCGAGCACCGCTCGCGCGGGGTTACTCTCATTGACACCGTCGTGGGAACGGCTTTGATGCTCGTGGTTTTTCTCGGCATCACGGCGATCTTTAAGCTGAGCATTGACGTTGTAACAAACAATAAAGCACGCGCCGGAGCGATTGCTCTTGCGAACGAGCGCATGGAATACATACGCTCCCTTGCATATGCGTCCGTCGGAACAGTGGGCGGAATCCCATCTGGCGCAATAGCGCAATCGGAGACAGTCACACTAAATAGCGTTTTACACACACGCCGCACAGTCGTGGAGTATGTTGACGATCCGAATGACGGATTTGGCTCTGCAGATACAAATGGAATTACTTTGGACTACAAAGTAGCGAAAGTTGACGTGTCGTGGACTTCTCGCACCGGCACCCGCCACATCGCCCTTGTTACTCGCATTTCTCCTCCAAATGGAATGGAGGTCGCATGTCCGCCAACGGCGCAATGCGGCACGCTCACCATTAATGTTCTGAACGTGGCGACACAGCCGGTAATAAACGCGCAAGTCCGTATCGTCAATACAACGACAAGCCCCGAGATAGACATCGCCACGTACACCAATGCTGACGGAGTGGTTTCCATTGTGGGTGCGCCGGTTGCCGCCGGCTATCAAGTTACCGTCACGAAGACTGGCTACAATACCGACCAAACATACAGTGTAACTGCACAAAATACCGACCCCACTCCGGGACCGCTCACTGTCTCTAACAGTCAGACAACCTCCGGAACATTCAAGATAGACTATGTTGGTACGAAGACGATTTACACGTTCACAACGGTGCTCGCGGGAACGTGGAGCGACGATTTCGCCGGCACATCCAAGATTGCAACTTCTACGAACATAACTGTTGCGGATGGCGCGGCAGAGTTGGCCGGTGCTCCTCCATCGTATCCATCGTACGGAGAGCTGCAGTCAATCGCAATCGGTCCCTCTTCGCTTGCGAAATGGAAGACGTTGACCATTACCCACTCTAAGCCTTCACAAACCGACATCATCTATCATGTCTACGACGGAGGCGGAACTGTACTCATTCCAGATTCACAACTGCCGGGCAATAACACAGGGCTCGCGACGTCTTCCTCCGTGGTAGACCTGTCAAACGTTTCCACAAGCACGTATCCGTTCATCCGTCTTGGCGCGACATTTACGAGCGTCGATGCCTCAAATACTCCATCAATTGGCGGATATGATATTGCTTACGATTACGGCCCGCTTCCATTGCCGAATATTGCGTTTAGTATGCAGGGAGCAAAAACTATGGGTAGCGGTCCGGAAGGCACACTCTATAAATACAGCGCGAACCTGAATAGCGGCCCATCAGGCGTAATTACTATTCCCAACATGGAGTGGGACGATTATTCCGTTGCCGTGGCTGGCTCTACCAGCTACGATGTCGCATCATCATGCAATCCGCAGCCCGAGACTTTGAGTCCGGGAGCGAACGCTCTCACCTTCCTCTACCTCGCCACGCACACAACCAACTCGCTTCTAGCTGATGTAAAGAGCGCCGGTCTTCTTATCCAGAATGCCTCCGTCAGGTTGTTTGAAGCAGAGTATGACACGACACTAACGACAGACCGTTGCGGACAGGCGTTTTTCAGCAATGTTCCCGCGGCGACATACTCCGTCACTGTTTCCGCAAACGGATATATTCCAGTGACACAAAACGACATCAACATTTCCGGAACATCGCGTTTGTCCGTTGCAATTAGCCCGTAACGGTATCTTGCATATACGTCAAATAAAATAATATGAAGTTTTCAGTTTTCGGTTTTCAGTTTTCAGCAGAATCAGTTACAAACTGCTGTGTGCATGCCCTAAAAACTAAAAACTTAAAACTAAAAACTAATCGCGGGTTGACGATGATAGAGTCTGCAATATGGATTTCAATTTTAAGCGTTACCTTGATATCTCTCATGACATCCATTTTATACTTTTACAGAACGAACAAGTATGCAATACAACAATCCAGTGCGGTTTCTTCCGCACAAAGCGGAATAGAGAGAATGGTTCGCACCATACGCGAGGCGAGTTACTCCAGCCAGGGAGCGTTTCCGATTGTTTCAATCGGGCAGAACGACTTTATTTTTTATGCAGATGTAGATACTGACCCTTTGATAGAGAAGATTCACTACTATATTTCAGGCACAAATCTTATACAGGGAACCACGGATGCGACCGGCGATCCGCCAGTATACACAACTGCTGAAATCGCATCCGCGATTTCTGATTACGTGCGCAACCTTTCAGAAGGCGTTGTAACCTTCCGCTATTATGATACCGATGGAGCCGAAATAACCAATTATGCACAGCGGGCGAATGTACGCTTTGTGCGAGTGAATGTAGTTGTGAATGTTGATCAGAACAAATTGCCGAACCAGCTCAACTTGAGTTCATCTGCAGCTTTGAGGAATCTCAAGTAATATGAAGTTTTCAGTTTTCAGTTTTCAGTTTTCAGTGGGCTCAACTCCAAACTCTGTTACGCATGCTCTAAAAACTAAAAACTTAAAACTTAAAACTACGCCGCGGGCGCGAAGCGCCCGCGGGGTCACTGTCATTCTCGTCTTGGTGTTCATGGGAATTTTCGCCATGCTTACGGGAAGTATCGCTGGATATGTTTTCGAGCAGGGTAAGTACGGGCGCGCTCTTTCTGCGCGCGAGCAAGCCATACACATAGCGGAAGCGGGCATTGAATACTACCGTTGGTTTCTTGCCCACAACCCGAGCGTTTTGCAAGACGGGACCGGCCTCGTGAGCCCATACACATACCAAGTGAATGACCCGGAGGGCGGAAACCTGGGGAACGCCACGATAACGGCAACCACCAACTTACAGTGCGGGGTATCTCAATGGATTGATATCGTTTCCGAGGGGACTGCAGACAGCGCTCCGATGTTTCCGCGGACGCTTCTCGTTCGCCACATGCGTCCTTCTGTTGCGGAGTATTCCAACATGCTTAACAGCAACGTTTGGGCCGGCGCTGACAGAAATATAACAGGACCCTATTTTTCCAACGGCGGTATACGAATGGACGGTACGAACAATTCCGATGTTTTAAGCTCCGTCTCCACATGGTCCTGCAGCTCATCTTTCGGCTGTTCTCCGACACAGAGTAAGCCCGGTGTATGGGGCGCTGGAAGCGGGTCTGCCTTGTGGCAATTTCCGGTAAGTTCATTTGATTTCAGCGGAATTGCGACAAATTTCTCGACTCTAAAAACCAAAGCGCAAACAAGCGGAATAGTTCTAGATCCTACGGCTGTTTTTGTAGCTGGGGTTCAGCAAGGCGGGACGTTTTCCTCCGTGGGAGGAAGTGATCAGAGAGGGTTCCATCTAGTCTTTAATGCAAACGGCACCGTTAGTGTTTATCGCGTAACTGGCACGAGCTTAGCAAGAGGTCAGCGCGCGGACACGTTTTTGTGGGGAGATGATTACCACACAATTACTTCAGAAACCTTGAAAGGCACGTACGCTGTTCCTTCTGGGTGTTCTCTTATATATTCGGAGGCAAAAACGTGGATTGAGGGCACTATACTTGGAAAGGTGACAGTCGTTGCCGCAGACACCGGAAGTTACGCACCGGACATAATATTGCAGGGCAACATAAACTACGTGAATACCGACGGTTCTAGCGGACTGTCGGCAATCGCCGAACACTCTGTCTTGATCCCTCTTGTATCGCCGGACGACATGACCGTAAGAGGAATCTTTATCGCACAGACTGGTTACTTGGGACGCAACTACTACACGACCAGCGGTAGCAATAAGGTCCCCTCGCAATACAACTCGTATGTTAAGAGGAGCACCCTTACCACCAATGGCACTGTTGTTTCCAACGGGAGAGTCGGAACTAAATGGACGTGCGGAGGAACTTACTGCTCAGGATACAATACGCGGATAGATAATTACGACAGATTGTTGGCGTTCGGGCCGCCGCCGTTTACTCCTGCGGCCTCGCCGGACTATAAGTTTGTGGTTTGGAAAGAGCAGTGACTCGCCGGACATGGCACCTGTGCCGTCGCTGGTCGGCGGATGCTTCCGCCGACACCTTCGGCACTCCCGTACCTGCGGTCCGCGCGCTGACTCTCGGCCCGTCTACAGGTGCCGATACCGACCCTATCGGCCCGTCGGCCTGCGAGACACGGTACAGTTGCCATGTCCGGGTTCGTTGAGGTTGGGGAATTGCAGTTTGTCATGTGTTAGAATCTGCGGATGAAATCCATCATAGTGGCTAACTGGAAGATGAAGCCCTCTTCTTTTCGGGAGGCGAAGAAGCTGTTTGACGCCACGAAAAAGGCGGCAGAAAAGTGCCCGAACATTTCTTTGATAATCGCTCCGCCTGCGCTATATCTGCACGAGCTTGCATCCAGTTATCGCGGGAAACGAATATCCTTTGCGATACAAAACGCGCATGCCGAAGCGAGCGGCGCCTACACCGGAGAAATTTCACTGGCGCAGGCGCGCGATGCGGGGGCTTCGTATGCCCTCGTAGGCCATTCGGAGAGACGAGCTATTGGAGAGACGAATGATGACACTCGGAAGAAAGTTTCTGTATCCCTCACTGCCGGAATGACCCCGATTCTTTGCATAGGCGAGAGCAGCCGCGTATCTTCCGGAGAACACTTCAGTATCATCGCGGGGCAGTTATTAGCGGGGATTAAAGATGTTCAGCCCGCAAAAATTTCCAAAGTCGTAATTGCGTATGAGCCGGTATGGGCGATTGGAGGCGAGACGACAATGAGTCCGCGCGACATGCACACGATGGCGATTTTTATCAGGAAAACTATAGTTGATGTTTATGGAGGCATTGGACACAAAGTGAGAATTCTCTACGGAGCAGCGGTCGGCGAAAAAAATGCGACTGCTATGATGCGCGAGGCGAATGTGCGCGGATTCATTGTTGGGCATGTAAGCACTGACGCTGAAAGATTCACCGCTCTTNTTCAAGTTCTCCAAAAAGATTCATAAAACCATGCGCTGTATAGATGAAATACCGGCTGGGGAATTGAAAGGGAAGCGGATACTCGTGCGCGCAGGCCTTGATCTGTCTCTTGACGGCAAAGGCGAGGTGTCTGACGTATTCCGTGTACGGAAAGCGTGTCCAACGCTCAAGTATCTTTCGGAGCACGGCGCGCGCGTCATTATTCTTTCACACATCGGCCGCGATCCGCAGGAAACCAATGCCCCTGTCGGACGAGCGCTCAATAAATACCTAAAGGTTTTTTACGTGCCGGATATGTTTGGCTCTGTCGCGCGTGACGCGGTGAATGCAATGAAAGAAGGCGAAATAGTCCTTCTGGAAAATCTACGGCAACGCTACGACCTTGAAAAAGCGAATGATGAGTCGTTTGCTAGCTCTCTTGCATCGCTCGGGGAGATTTATGTAAACGATGCGTTCTCTAATTCGCACCGCACGCACGCGTCAATGATAGGCATTCCGAAACTGCTCCCGTCGTATGCTGGTTTTATCGTTCGCGATGAGGTTGTTGAGCTCACGGAGGCACTTCATCCTCCGCGCCCGTCCCTTGCAGTAGTGGGAGGCGCGAAATTTGAAACGAAAGACCCGATAATCCGCTCTTTTCTGGAAGTGTACGACCATGTTTGCGTCGTAGGCGCTATCGCAAACGACTGCTTGAAAGGAAAGGGATTTCCAGTAGGTCGCTCCCGTATTTCAGAACACGCTCCCGCGCGCGAAGTATGTGAAAGTCCGCATCTCATTGTGCCCACTGACGTGACTGTGGAGCGTCCCGACAAACAAGCATTTGTGAAAAAGCCGCGAGATGTCCAACCGGATGACAAAATCGTGGACATCGGGCCGGACACGGTCGCGGCGCTCGCGCCATACATTAGGGAAGCAAAATTTATTACATGGAACGGGCCAACGGGCATCTTTGAAGAAGGATACATTTCTCATACGAGCGCAATCGCAGAACTAATTGCGAAAAGGGTGGAGAAGGGCGGCTTGCACTCCGTCATCGGCGGAGGCGACACAATTTCCGCTCTCAAAGAGTCCGGTATTCCGGAGGAAAAATTAGGATTCTTTTCAACAGGAGGAGGAGCTATGCTGGAATTCCTGTTGAAAGGAACACTTCCTGGAATAGAGGCGCTCCAGTTAAGTGAAAAAGAAAGATGAAAAAGCGGTCATATCGTATAGTTAACCAATAAGTTTACATTACTGTAAACCTGCGCCACGCATAGAATATGAGTCTTGAGAATCGAGGCATAAATCGCAGACAGTTTCTCAAGGCAGCCGGCGCTATAGCCGGCGCTACAGCTGTTAGCCTCAACCTACCACCCTTTATTGGACAAACAGAAGCAGCTGCAGGAAAAAAAATAGAAAATGTAGCGCGGGGATTGGATCCGAAATTTGCAGAGTTGCTCGTGTTTAGCGAGCGATCGTATAGAATTAACAGAAAGCAAGAACGGTATTTTCAAAAATTAAAACCTGCTCTATCTGTTATTCCGCAAAACACCTCTGTTCATGGCCAGATAATTTCTGGGAAATTGGGGCGTTTCGGTGTTGAAGGAACTCCAGAAAAGAGGCGTGCCGGGCGCATGGAAAGGTCCCTGCGCTTTAAGAATATAACGGATGCGGTTGAGCGTCGTTATAACTTGCCAGCTGGAATCATTCTTGCCATGGTAATGCAAGAGAGTTCTGGCGCAGACATGTTTCCAAATGGACTGGACGATGGCGGTTTTGGGCTCTGTCATATGCAGCCGTCTGTCGCACAACAATTCGGTATGGTGATATACGGAGACAGCAATAAATTGCGCGATAAAAAACACGGGAAAGAATTACGTTATGTTATCCAAAAGCAAGGCTTTGACGTGTTCAAGTTGACACAGTATGACGACCGATTGAACAGATTGTTAAACTTGGATGCTGTTGGCCGCATTCTAGCTACGTACATGGGAGGACAACCGATAAAAGGAAAAGCGCCCCTTGAAACAGCTATAATGCGATATTCTGGGAGACATAATTACAGGAAATATCTGGGTAATCTCAAGCGAAATATGAGAGATTTGCGGAATACGGCTTATATCACTTCGGTAGCATCGGCCTTTGATATTCGAAATACTAATCTTAGTATTAACAAAATTCCTGTCGGTAAAAGTGGCTCTGCCTTTAGCGCATATATACAGGCTTTCTGGCAGGAAAACAGGGCGGGTTTCCAATTGGATAAATATGTTGCGCTTCAGGCATTTGAGCCGAACAACTCTTCTAGGGTGCTGGCATCGTATCCAGATATTCTTCTTGCTGATGAAAAGCCGAAAAAATCTCTACTTGAGCGAGCACGAGAGTCATTACAAAAATATAAGAAAAAATAAGCGGCGGCAGCGCGCTTTCCGAAGCCCGTCAGGATGTCACAAAATAATTAATGGTAAATCTCTGGCAGTAGCCCTATGACAGGTGCGCTTTTATCTTTTCCCGAACTTTTACCGCCTCTCCTTCTTTGTACGGGGTCTGGTGCCAGAGCTTGAAACCGTCTCCTTTAAATCTCGGGATAATGTGCACGTGCGCATGGTCAACAACTTGCCCCGCGTGCTCGCGGTTATTCATGTTGATGTTGATGCCGTCGGCGGCGACGGCCTTTTCAACCACATGCGCTAAATCGCGCACGACTTTTGCAACCGCTACCCAATCTTCCGACGGCACGTCAAAAAGATTTTTTGAATGCCGTTTGGGAACGATAAGTGTGTGGCCGGGATTCACCGGCCGGATGTCCAGGAAAGCGAGTGTCACATCGTCCTCGTATACCTTAAACGAAGGCAACTCGCCCTTTATGATTTTGCAGAAGATACAATCCATATAAACAGTATACAGTAAACAGTCTACAGTCTACAGAAAATTCTCTCTGCTACCTTTTTGCTGTACACTGTCAAACAAATGTAAACTGTTAACTATGTCTGACATTTCTGAACTGGTGCTATCGTTGCTTTCCAAGCGGGGAATTGTGGATAAGGACGCAGTAACAGCATTCCTTAATCCGAATTATGATTCCCACACGCACTCGCCTTTCTTTTTAGAGGGAATGGATAGAGCTGTGGCGCGNGTGCTTTCCGCTATACGAAGAGGTGAGCGAATTGCTGTTTATGCCGANTTTGATTGTGACGGGATTCCGGGCGCGGCGCTACTCTCAGATTTTTTTCAGAAAATTGAATTCAATAATTTTGAGACGTACCTACCGCATCGCGACAGGGAAGGGTATGGATTTCACAAAGAGGCGATACAAGTCCTCGCGGAGCGAGGCGTGACACTCATCATTACGGTGGATGTAGGTACGACAGCAGTTGAAGCGGTGCGTTACGCGAAAAAATTTGGAGTTGATGTGATAGTGACCGACCACCATGAAATTATCGGGCCACTGCCCGAAGCCATAGCCGTTCTCAATCCGAAGATTGGGGAATATCCGTTCCGCGACCTCTGCGGAGCCGCAGTTGCGTTCAAACTTGTTCAGGCTACGCTTGCTGAAGGCAAGCGTCTTAGNCTGCAGGCTTTCTCCAAAATCCCANTAGGATGGGAAAAATGGCTTTTGGATTTGGTCGGCATCGCAACGATAGCCGATATGGTTCCGCTCGTAGGCGAAAACAGAGNGCTTGCTCATTTCGGGCTTGCGGTTCTCCGCAAATCNCCGAGGCCTGGAATTCAGGCGCTCTGCAATCGTTTGCGTTTGCGACGGCAAGAACTCACGGAAGATGATGTCGGTTTTTCTTTTGCTCCGCGAATCAATGCNGCTTCCNGAATGGATAATCCTGACTTGGCTTTACAGNTTTTAATAACAAAAGANGCTAACGAGGCCGAACGTCTTGCCGCTAATCTTGACCAGTTAAATACCAGCCGGAAAGGANTTGTGGGAGGCGTCGTCCGCCAGGCAAAAAAGCGTGTGAAAGAGCGCTTTAATATCGAAGAAAGAGTTGTCGTTCTCGGCGATACGGACTGGAAACCCTCGCTCTTGGGTCTTGCCGCCAACTCAATAGTGGAGGAACGCGGCGGAGTCGTCTGTCTATGGGGTAGGGATGCCAAGGGGAATCTAAAAGGTTCGTGCCGGTCTGACGGGAGCATTTCCGTTGTTGAACTTTTTTCCGGAGCGGGCGATGCGTTCCTGGAATTTGGAGGACACAATGCGGCGGGCGGATTTTCTGTTTCGCACGAGCGCGTGCATACATTGCACGAAGAATTGGTCCTCGCATCTAAAGGTCTCTGGCGCGCGACTGACGATGAGAACGTGGAATCCAAATCGGATACCCGCGCATCTCTCTCGGAAGTGACCCCGGCGCTGTTAAAGGAGATTTCTTCTCTTGCGCCTTTTGGTGTCGGGAATCCGAAACCGGTGCTTCTCGTCACCGGCTCCATGATTTCTTCCGTGCGTATGTTTGGACGCAGTAACAACCACATTGAACTCGTGCTTTCATGCGCGCGGACGGGAGTAACGGCGCGCGCGTTTGATTTCTTCAAGACATCAGAATCATTTACGCACGCGCCGGAAGCGGGCAAGACCGTGAATCTTCTCGCAACGTTGGAGAGAGACTCATTCCGTGGCGGTATAGCCCTCCGGATTGTTGATATAACGCTGGCTTCCAAATAAGGAAATGTTATTATTACCGCAATGGAATTTTCAGCCAGCGCGATGATACGTTTTGGTTGGGAGACGTTCAAGAAGCGTCCGTGGTTTTTCGTTCAAGTGTTCGTTGTCCAGATACTGCTCACATGGGCTATCAATGTCGTGGTTAGCATCTTTCCTCAAGATGGCGTGGTGTCTCTCGCTGGTATTTTCGTAAATATTGCGCTCTCGGTTCTTCTCAGTATGGGTGTAACGGCGCTCGTGCTTAAGGCACACGATGCCGTTGAATCAGTGACGCTGGGAGCGTTGTGGCACCCGCAGCCTTTTTGGCAATATCTGGGGGCCGGCATCGTCTATGCACTCGGCATACTCGCGGGAACTATTCTTTTCATCATTCCGGGGATAATCGTGTTGATTGCGTACCAATTTGGAGGTTATATCGTCATCGACCGTAATTTTGGTCCAATCGTGGCCCTCCAAGAAAGCGGACGAATTACGCGCGGAAATCGTTGGGAGCTTTGCTTGCTGTTACTGCTGATTTTTGGTTTGAATCTTGCCGGCATGCTTGCCGTTTTTGTCGGTCTCTTTGTAACAATTCCAATAACCGCACTTGCAATCGCACACGCGTATCGCACGCTGGAACATAGGGCGAGTGAGGTAGTTTCCGGCGTCTCAAATGTCTAAAANAATCATATATACCCCAGTACCATCCGCCTTTGGCGGAGCTACGGGGCAGGCCGACGGCTCTGTTTCGTGGTAACCTTTTTCTGTGGAGAAAATAATCATGTATACAGATGGTGGGGCGAGAAATAACCCCGGCCCCGCAGGCGCTGGAGCTGTAATTGTTGACGGTTCAAAAAGAATTGAACTGAAAAAATTCCTCGGAAACCAGACGAACAACTGGGCGGAATACGAAGCAGTAGCGCTCGCCCTCCAAGAGGCGAAGAAACGCGGCTTCGCAAAACGCGAAATTGAAGTTCGGCTTGACAGCCAGCTTGTAGCCGAACAATTATCCAACAACTATCAGGTGAAAGAGACAACGCTCTGGCCGCAGTACATGAAAGTGCACAATTTGCTTGTCGCGCATTTTCCCGGCGCGGTTTTTACGCACATTCCACGCGAGAAGAACAAAGAAGCGGACAGGTTGGTGAATGAAGCGATAGACGAGTCCGGTTTCCCGAGGTGAGTCCTTGGCATTTGCAAGGTGTCTCCTCGAGAAATTACCATTAAGAAAATGAGAACTCGTCTTCTCTTCGCAGTCATCTTCGGATTTCTTGCAGGAGTTTTCGCGCGCTCTTTTTTTCCACTCGGATATTCAGTTGCGGGATTTGCCGTACTCATCGCCGCAGTCGCGTGTGCTTTCGCGTATCTTGATGAACAGAAAAGAAAGTCGCTGATTATTTTTGCAGTCGCGCTCGTTGCATTCGCGGGCGGAGTATTGCGCATGAATAGCGTCGTACTTGTCGGTGACCCCGAACTCACTTCGCGATTAAACAAAGAAATTATTCTGGAAGGAATGGTCTCCGAGGAGCCCGATGTGCGCGAAAGCAACATCCGTATTTCACTGAAGGCGGACAAACTTGTGTTGGGCACCAGCCCCGTTAGAAGTCTCGCCCACGCTAGCGCGCCCGAAGGGCCTTTGGGGCAGGCTACTTCTAACGGGGCCAGTACGATTCCGATTAGCGCCGGTTTGCTGGTCGTCGCTCCGCAAGACACATCCGTAAAATACGGCGACCGCGTACGCGCAAAGGGCGTGCTTCGTCTTCCGCAAGCTTTTGATAGTGGTGAGGGACGGCAATTTAATTATCCCGCATATCTGGCCAAAGATGGAATTGGTTACGAACTTGCGTTTGCGCGCGTTGAGTCCGTGGAAGGCGGCAACGAAGCAAACATTCTAAAGTCGGGAGCGATTTGGATTAAACAACAATTTTTGAGAGGCCTTGAAAATTCTCTTCCAGAACCTGCTGGTGGTTTGGGCGGAGGTATTACCGTGGGAGCAAAGCGCGGACTCGGAAAAGACTTATCGGATATTTTTATTTCTGTCGGCCTTATTCATATTGTCGTTCTTTCCGGCTACAATATCATGCTCGTCATGAACGGCGCGTTGCGGATGTTCTCTCACGCGCCGCGATTGTTCAGATTATTTCTCGGCGCGTTTATCGCTATATTTTTTGCTCTCATGACGGGGGGCGCTTCTTCTTCTGTGCGCGCGGCGGCTATGGCCGTCATCGGCGTTGTGGGGCGGGCGACTGGGCGGTTGTATTTCGCCTCGCGCATTCTCGGTATTGTTGCTTTTGGAATGGTTGTCTGGAATCCGTTCCTTCTCTCCTTTGATATCGGTTTTCAGTTGTCGGTTCTCGCAACGCTGGGGCTCATTTGGTTTACGCCTATTTTCTCCGAGCGTTTGAAATGGATTACCGAGAAATTTGCCTTGCGCGAAATTACCGCATCTACCCTCGGCACACAGTTCGCCGTCCTTCCGCTACTTTTGTATCAAAACGGCCAGCTCCCGCTGTTTTCTCTTCCGGCAAATTTGCTAGCGCTCGTCGCCATTCCTCCAGCGATGGCCGCTTCTGCCATTGCCTCTCTCGCCGGCTTGATTGCGGAGCCAGTTGCAACAATAATTGCGTTTCCTGCGTATATTCTTCTCACATACATTCTTGAAGTAGCAAAATTCTTCGCTTCGCTTCCGTTCGCGTCTGTAACCATAGGCACATTCAGCGCGTGGTGGATGTTTGGGTCGTACGCGGTGATGTTCGGCGGGCTTGTGTTTATAAAAAAGGTGGCCGAGCGGGAAAACTCGGTCTAATTGTTGTCACCCCATTTAGCGCTGTAGCACCCAGACGCTACAGGTAAAACTTATCAATGCTTGCTGGGTCTTTACCTGCATTCACAGACATCGGGGCGACGACCTGCGAGGGCAGATTTTTGGCTGCGCGCCGGAGGATATCAGCCATATCCTCCGCCTTGGCGTTGTTTCCTACCTCCCTCAACTCCCTTTCCCGGGCGTTTAGGTCGGCGACAAGACCGCCGACCTCTTCTAGTTTCAGCTTGACCCCAGCCAATTGCTTGGCGAGTTCACTGGCGCGAGTTGACGCGCCGAACACCTCAAACTTCTGGTCGACCAAAAGGCCGACCCAAATCCGTGCGGCCGTACTCATGCCCCTCTCCTTTTCAAAAAGCCCATCGGTATTGACGGGCGACAGCCCCGACTGTATCAGCCGCAACTTCCCATGTCAAAATTACGATTGCACTTCTGCAAATCTTTTTTCCATCACTTCCCAATTAAGATTCTTGAAAAACGCGTCAATGTATTTGCCTTTGCCCTGCGCGCCGTAATCAAGAATGAACGCGTGCTCCCACACGTCAAGCGCGAGGATAATCGGAAGCGTAACGAAGTGCCCCTGGTGCTGTTCGCCGGCAAAACCCGCTTGGAATTGTTTCCCGACAGTATCGTAATAAAGGATTGCCCAGCCGGGCCCGCGCATGTTGCCAATCGCCCTGAAATACTCGGTGAAGTGCCCGTTATACTCCCTCGTAAGTGCCTGTGCGAGAGGGCCGTTTACACTTAGCGGAGTCAAAGTGCCCTCAAATTGCTCAAAATAGTGTTCGTGCAAACGCATGCCGTCAAATTCAAACGACTTGCGGCGAATAAGTTCGGAAAGCGCATGCGCATTTTTCTCCGTATCTGCCGCGTATTCAACGAGCTTTGCCGAAATCGCGTTGAAATTTTTAACATAACCCTCGTACAGACCGACGTGCTGTTTTACCGATTCGTCCGAGATGCCCTCAAGGGACGGAAGATTAAACCTTTTTGCTTCGTAGGTCATAAGTAAATCAAAATGATAATACAGAAAGTATAACACGGTATAATTTCCGGATGGGAAAAAGCGCCAGAATCAGCCTATACGCAATCCTGGCGCTTCTGTTTTTCACCGCATGCATTTGGTATGCGGTTATTCGCGAAAGCAGGCGCGAGCTTCTTACAGTTTCATTTCTTAACATCGGCCAAGGGGACTCAATATTTATAAAAGCGCCGAGCGGCAGGCAGGTACTAATAGACGGAGGCCCGAGCGGGGTCGTTTTGCGCGAGCTTTCAAAAGTGATTCCGTGGTATGACCGCACGATTGATGTCGTGATTCCGACGCACCCTGATGCCGACCACATCGGCGGATTGGTTGACGTGCTCCCGCGCTACAAAATCGGAATGATAGTCCACTCCGACGTGGAGGGAGACACGGCGACCGCGAAAGCGCTCGTGGATGGAATGGCGCGGGAAGGAGCACGACAAGTTATTGCGCATCGCGGGCAGATAATAGATTTGGGTGGAGGTGCGTATCTGGAGATTCTTTCGCCCGACAGAAGCGTCAAGAATGTGGAAACGAATACTGGATGTGTTGTCACGCGTCTCGTGTACGGCAAAACCGCATTTATGCTTTCCTGCGACGCGCCGAAAGAAATTGAAAATTATCTCGTGTGGTTGGATGGCACCGATTTACACGCGGACGTTTTGAAAGCGGGGCACCACGGCTCTAAGAATTCTTCCTCAGAACTTTTCGTCGGGTTTGTGAACCCTACATACAGCGTTTTCTCGCGCGGGTGCAAAAACAAATACGGGCATCCGGCGCCGGAAGTCGTCGCGCTTTTTGAACGCTTCGACATTCCGACATCAGATACCTGCAAAGAGGGCACGATTACGTTCGTGTCGGACGGCAACACAGTCACTTTAAAACGTTGAGTGCGAGGAGAGACACCAATTGTACATATGTACAATTGGTGTCTCTCCAAGGTACGCCCCTTATTTTTGGGGTTTAAATAAGCTCGGACTTTTTCAACGTCAGATGCGCACCTCTTTTTTTCATTGTCTTCAAACCTTTTGCGGAAACCATGATGGTCATTTTCTTGCCGAGCTCCGGGATGAAAAGAGTCTTCTTCTGAAGGTTTACGTGGCGGCGCCGCTTGCCCGTCGGATTGAATTTAGTCGCGCGGACACGATTAGAATACCCGCCACCAACGAGGGAGGTCTTACCGGTGATATCGCATACGCGTCCCATATGAGTCCGCGCATACTAGCGCGGACGATGGTAAAAGTCAAAAAAAGAGTCGCGTTGTTTTGTTGTTGTAACTACTTGCTTATTCGCGCGAATAAGCAAGTAAGGAATTGAGAGAACGAATGTGGTAACATAAAATGACCTATGCAAATTATTGACGCCGTATTTCTTGTCGCCATCATAATGTTTTCCGCTGTCATCCATGAATTGATGCATGGCGTCGCCGC
>C687J35174_10004538_pt1 | contig 18602 bp, 20 predicted proteins | sample RifCSPhighO2_01_FD_35174 | JGI IMG/M metagenome (IMG submission 35174) | reverse complement strand
TTTTTATTGTCCGTCGCGGTTTTGATAAGCATCGCGACATTTCCCGGTCCATACGCTTCATAAATTATTTCTTCAATTTCCGCGCCGTCTTTTAGTTCGCCTGTCCCTCTTTTAATCGCCCGCTCAATATTTTCTTTGGGCATATTGGCGAAGCGCGCCTGATCAATGGTTAATTTCAACTTAAAGTTAAACTCTTGATTTCCACCGCCTTCGCGCGCGGCAAGGGTAACAGCGCGGCCAAGTTTGGTAAAAATACCCGCCCGCTTGGCGTCAGTCAGCGCTTTTTTGTGCTTGATTCCCGCCCAATGCGAGTGTCCGGACATATGAATAGTTTCTCCTTGTCCTCCTCGCCCTGAATAGGGAGAGGATTCGAGAAGAGGGTTACAAAATCTTTTATACCTTTTATATTACAAAATTGCTATTCGGATATTTTAATTTCAATGCTTTATTTCTTTCCATAAATTTCTGAAGACCTCTCTTAAATTATGAGCCATAACTGGGTTATAAATTTCTATTAAATAAAATGGTCGGTTTTGCGTATAAATCATAATAATGTAGTCGCCACCAATCCAAAAGGAAGAAGAAAAATTATCACTTTTATTCCAAAACATAGTTTCTCTGCCACTTATCATCTTGGCTTTCATTTGTTTTTCTGTTTCAGTTTTGTTTGTTAGCACTTTTTCTTTAATATTCTGCGATGATTTGAATTTAGACCAATAATCAATAGTCCATTTTTTATAATGTTCTATAAAAGTATGGTCTTGAAATCCCCACCAGGTACCATCGTGTTGTTTTATGCTTTTATTCCATTCTTCGGTTCGCTTATAGAGGCAATCTTCCAAGTCCATCTCTTCAATAAATCTTATTTTGGGAATTGAGAATTCAGAATTGGTGGGAAAATTAGAAATTTCAACAAGCGCTTGATCAATAAGTTTCTCCTTTTCTTCGAGACGCTTTTTTTGTTGTTCAAGTATCCCGCGTAAATTTTCAGGAGGTAAAGCGATAAGATAGGTATATTTGTGACCGAGATCCTCAACTAGAACACCTTTTTTTACTAGTTTTTTATAGGAACTATAAATTGTTGTCCTATTGATTCCGGTGCTTTTGGAAATCCGAGCTGGGGTTGCGCGTCCCAATTTTAGAACTTCAATATATATTTCAGCCTCCTTGTCGTTAAATCCCAATTTTTTAAGTATTTCTTGAATCATAGTTTAATTATAGCTAGTTGTTGAAACAAAGTCAACACTTTTTTATTCTTAATTTAAGGCAAAAAATGGACTTTTCATAGATTAATAGTTGACAACATATAAACTTTTTGCTATACTTAATTATTATAAATAAAAAGGAAATATATAGATATTTAAAATCTCATAAAAAAGGAGGATAATAATGGAATTAGAATTACATCAAATTCAGAAAAAAACTGAAGAGAATGAAAATAAGAGGCAAACTGATAATGCGATTCTTCCAAGGAAAAAGAGTGTCAGGCATAAACAGTTTGATTTATTCAAGAAAAAAGGAGGAATGCACATAATCAGAAAGTTTGTTCCGGGAACAGAGGAAGACGCGAAAAAATGGCAAAGTCCGAAGGATTGGGCGGATTGGTCATTGAAAAGAGTTGAGGAAAATGGATATAAAGATTATAAGATCTGGGTGCTTTTCTTCTTCTGTTGTTGGATGAAGGAAATGGAATGTAATAAAACAAGTCCGGATCAAAGCTTAACTTTTAGAGTACAGAAATCCGATTTTTGGAAGGAAATGGTCTATTTTCCCCACTTGAAGCTTAAGATCACTGACATAAGCATACACAGGAGAACACTTTACAATATTCGACAAATTACTGGTTTTCCTGAATATCGTGGCAGAATGGAATTAATCAGTAAGTGGAAAAATATCTAATTTCAAAAAGCGGCTGGAGAACTTTCCCGCCGCTTTTAATTTTGATAAATTCGTTATTATACACTTTACTCCGATCGAAAGATTCTGTAACATACCTGCTATATTATTTATAATGAATTTATGTTGCTAGAAAAATTTGAGAATAATTCTGTTAACAAAAGAATTGATGCCAGACCCTATATTTTCAAAAAGTTTTATTATAACATTAGGTTTTTCCGGATGATTATCGGCTTTATTGATAATATCATCGGAATTATCCTCCTTAACCTCTACGGAAGTTCCCAAAACCTTTTCATTTTCCGGAGAAATATTATTCGCTTCGCTTGATAGCGCCAGTTTTTCTTTTTCTTCCGAAACAGTTGCCTGATCTTCTGAATTTTTTTCAGTCATTTCTCCACCATTACCTGTTATTGCAATGGCTTCATCTGCGCTTTTTTTCGCTACCGCCAGCAATGTTTCCGGATTATTATTTTTCCACGCCCATCCCAGTTCTGTTTTTGCGTATGTTTCGCCTTCCCGCACATTTTCTTTCTTGTCGTATTTAATTTTATACGCGACTTTTCCGTCCGGATAGCGCAGCTCAATTTTCGCTTTTTTATTGTTTAGCGCGAATTTGGAAATATCGCGGCTGATTTTGACCGTTTTGCCCGGTTTTACGATAATGTCCTTGCTTATCGGATGATTGTATAATTTTTTGCTTCCCGATGCGATCGCCCAGTTTTTAAGATTAATTTTCCTTTTGGATTCGTTTCTTACGACAATATATTCCCCCTCGCTGTCGCGCCCTTCCGGATTGGGAGAAATTTCAATTATTTTAATCTTATTCTTGGGAAATTTTTTCACTTCTACTTTGAATTCTTCTTGGGTCTCTTCGCTCCCGTCAAAGATTTTGAGAGTTACTTTGTATTTTCCGGTTTTTTTGTATTTGTGCCGGGTATTTTTCTTGTAGGACCTGTGCCCGTCGCCGAAGTCCCAAGTGAATTTCAGCTTATCGTTATCCGGATTTTTCACTTTGGCTTTAAAATCGGCATAAGTATTTTTATAAATTTTTCTCTCGGCTTTTATCCTTGCCCCAGTGAGTTCGTTGAATTCATTTTCCGCTCCGGGAGTAAGATATTTGCTCCAGCGCCAACTTATCCCGTCGAAATTATAGGAAACATTTTCCTTGCCGCCGTTATAGGAAACGCTGGAAACCAAAGTTTCATTGGGATCATAAAGATAAACCGACTCGTTGCCTGTGTTATTTAGGGCAAACTTGTAATCCTTTTTGTAGACAACAAAATAATCTTTGGATTTTATGATTGAACTTTCCGGGAAAACATATTTTCCGGTTTTAGTCGCATCTCGCAAAATCCAGCCGGAAAGATCTTCGTCATTTTCTCCGGAATTAAATAGTTCAATAAATTCTTCGTCAGCATTGGGTAAGATTTCGTTTAGGTAAATTTTGTCGGAATAAACAACTCTTTCTTTTGGTTTTTCTTCTGGTATAGGAACAAAATCTTTTCTAGGACTAGGAATACCAATGATAAAATCTTCGCTATTATCATCCGTATCTTGCATTGTTCCATTGTCAAATTTTCTATTAATACTTATATTATTATTTTCATTAAAATTGAAAGGTGTTTTTTCAAAATAAAATGCTTCATGATTTCCCCAACCAACCATATCTATAATATCTGTTAAATCTTTGGTGTTTCTGCTTATATAAACGGCTCCTTTTGACACCAAACTGCCACTGCCATAAAAGGCATCAATAATAATGTTCTCTCCGAATTTTTCTTTATAATCCCTCGATGAAATAATAACATAGTTCCGTGCCTTTATGCTTTCATTATTAAAAGTGAGTGTCTTGCTTACATCACTTTTCCCTGTAGAATTAACTATGTGCAACTTCAAAGATGTACTTTTAAAATTAATTTCGTTTTCAGTAGGATTATAAATTTCCACAAATTCTTCATCTGCTTTTTCTCCTCCGACTAAAATTTCAGAAATTATTAAATGATCAATTGTTTCCGCTTTTGCATTAAACCCAAAAAATCCTGCGCAAAGCAGGATAAAAAGAAAAAACAAATCACCTTTTTTGTTTTTGTTTCTCACCCGTATTTTAAGTCATCAAAACACAAGAACGTTAAAACACTATAATAACTTTGTTTTTATGTTTTTATGCTTTAATGTTTTCATGAAATCGTATTTTCGTGGATTTTCTTTTCAATCATTTCTCCCAGTTCGTCCGTTTCTTCTTTTTCCTTGTTTTTCTGGAGATCCATTAAAATGCTNTTNATTCCGCCCGGATCGGGAATGTGGCGTAAAAAAAATTTGCTTTCTTCCCCCGCGGTCTGAATATGCACATCGCCGAAATTCAAGACCGTTTGGATTATTCCATTGACTTCAGTGGTAACATCCTGGATTCGGGAAAGCTTTAATTCGCTTATGATCCGGTTAAAAAGGCCTTTTTGCTCAATATTAATTACCCTCTCGCTGGTCACAATCCATATGTCCAGATAATAATCAATCCAAACGATAAACCCGAATATCCAAAGAATAAGAGCGACAAAACTTTCAAAAAAAACGATGTATAAATAATCGCCCTGCTCATGCATTCCGGGAAAATATACAGGAATAACAATTAAAACTCCGGCCATGGCAAAAAAAATCATAAATGATATTAAATATTGCCCTAAAATATCAAACCAGTGGCGGTGCACTATTTTTATCACTTCTTCCCCGCTACTGATTTCTTTAATTCCTAAATTTGAGAGTCGGTCCATTTTAATTAAATTAATTGAATAATTTATTCAGCGGAAGCATGGTAAAAAGAGTAACATTGATGAACAAAAGAGTGATTGCCACGGCGCTGAAAATAATTAGCATTAGGGCCGTGTTTTTTTTGCTATAAGAATATTTAATCAGGTGAAAAGCGACAATAAAGCCGGCAATAAGGCAGATTAAAATAAGGATTAAATAAAAAATTTGAATTATGATTATCATTATATGGGTTATTTTATAAGTTTCCGCTGAAATTCATCCGGTTTCAAAAAATCATAACCAAGATGCCTGAATCCGTTTTCCGTCACGACTCTCCCGCGGGGAGTTCGGGCCAAAAATCCTACCCGGATTAAATATGGCTCATAAACATCCTCAATGGTCTGGATTTCCTCCGAAGTGGCGGCAGCCAGCGTCTGGATTCCTACCGGTCCTCCGTTGAATTTCTTAATTATCGTATCCAGAATATGTCGGTCGATCGGCTCAAGCCCTATTTCATCCACATCAATCATTTCCAGCGCTTCTTTCGCCACTACACTGTCGATTTTTTTGTGATTTTTAATCTGGGCGTAATCCCGGACCCGCTTCAAAAGCCGGTTGGCGACGCGGGGAGTGCAGCGGGAACATTCGGCGATTTTCGCGATTCCGGAACTGTCAGTACTCACTTCTAAAATTTTTCCCGATCTTTCCAGTATCTTTCTTATCTCTTCAACTGAATAAAAATCCAGCCGGTGCGTGGCTCCAAAACGGTTGCGGAGCGGACTGGATATGGATCCCAGGCGAGTGGTCGCTCCGATTAAAGTAAACTTGGGAAGTTCCAGTTGGATAGTCCTGGCGGACGGCCCCTTCCCGATAATAATGTCCAGCTTATAGTCCTCCATCGCCGGATACAGCACTTCTTCAATCATTTTGTTAAGCCGGTGAATCTCGTCGATGAATAAGACATCGCCGTCCTGCAGGTTAGTGAGAATGGAACCGAGATCACCCACCCGCTCTATCGCCGGTCCGGATGTCACCCTGATGCTGGAACCGGTCTCCTTCGCGATTATGTGGGCCAGGGTGGTCTTCCCCAACCCCGCCGGGCCATAAAGCAAAACATGCTCTATCGGCTCTTTCCTTTTTTTGGCGGCGCGGATAAGAATATCCAGGTTTTTCTTCACTTTTTCCTGCCCGACATACTCATTAAATGACTGGGGGCGAAGAGTGTTGTCCAGGGAAATGTCTTCTGATTTTTCGTTGGAAGTAGTAATCACTTAACAATTTTAAATTTTTAATTTTAAATTTAAAATGAAATCTAAATGTCTAAATTTTAAATATTTAAACATTGGTTCATTTAAAATTGATTTAAAATTTCAAATTTAGAATTTAAAATTTAGGGCGATAGCCCTATTATACCCCTACTTGACAAATTTTAAAAGCCGTGCTAAGATGAACAGTCATATTAAATCGGCTTATAACAGCCGTTTATATGATTAGCAGTAAGCTGTAGACAATTGGTGGGCACTATCTTTTCTCATCAATTCTGGGAACTTTATAATCCCCGCACTAACTTTGCATTGGCTTTAGTTATGTTCGCATTAAGGATGCGGTGCAAAGTTAGTGCGAGGCCGTCCAGACATGGACGTTTCGGTTTCGGCTGGAGCGCTCCTCGACATTGTTCCTTCCCCGAAGGTCTAACTTTCGGGCTTGTCTACAGATTAGTGGTATAGTTAATTTAAAAATAAAATATCAAAATGCAAAATTACAATGCAAAGGTTAAAATGCTTAAACGAAAAAAATATTGCTTTAGTGCCAATGAGCCAACTGACATTTCCCGTGCCGGCTATTCAAGACAATCCTGCGGGAACAACAGTAATTAACGTGTTAAAAGTTGTGGCTTTAATAGGATAACAAACATATTAAGATTAAATATTAAGGGGCGAGAAGAAATTCTTCCGCCCTTTTTTGTTTTCCCAATTTCTCCCTTTGGAAAAGGGAGATGTCCGAAGGACAGAGAGATTTGAGATTTTCATAAGATTTTCAAATCCCCCTTTATCCCCCTTTTCTAAAGGGGGAAGTTGCTTTCCTCAAAACCTTCACCCAAAAAGCCGTGAATTTTCCAAAGTGTTTTTGGAAATAATAATCCTGCGAGGCGTAGTAATATTTTTTTTGCTCTTTTTTATTTTCAAAACTTTTTCCGCCCAAGTGCCGAACGATAAAATTCGGGCAGTAAATTACTTTATATCCTGTTTGTCGCGCCCTTTTGCAAAGGTCTTCGTCTTCAAAATACATAAAAAATTTCTCGTCAAACCCGCCGAGTTTCTGAAATAAATCTTTTTTGATAAACATCGCCGCGCCGGTTACCCAGTCCGCTTCTTTTTTTTCCTCGCTTTCCCAAATTTTTTTGCTCTTGGGAAAACCGAGATTATTTCTTATTAAATTCCATAAATTTGTCTCATAGCCGGCAATCCATCCCTGGATGTTCCCCGATTCGGTAATTAATTTTGGCCCGATTATTCCTACCTTTGGATTGCTACTGAACTTATTCAGCAACTCTTTTATATTTTCCGGAATGATTTTCGTATCGGGATTTAAAAACCAGAGTATTTCTCCTGAAGCATTTTTAGCCGCCAGATTGTTAGCTTTGCCGAAACCCAGGTTTTCTCCTGAATTTATAATTTTTATGTCATCCTGAGCGCAGTCCGATAGCATATCGGACGAAGCCGAAGGATCTCGGGATTTCTCGACACCCCGACTCGCGTCAGGGGCTCGGAATGACATAATATTAATCTTTTTATCATCATTATTAACAACAATAATTTCCGGTTCAAAATCTTTGATTTTATTCCGCAGAGAAAGCAGACATTTTTTCAGATATTCTTCGCTTTGATAATTAACAATGATTATCGAGAGTTCCATATTTTAAAGTCGTTATAGGCCTTTCGCACAATTTTTGCCAATTCGTTTTTCCGCGAGGCAATATCCATTTTATTTTTTGCTTTTCGCAAAAATAAGTAAAAAAATAGCCAGGGTTTTAAAATTAAAGGCGCGTTTTTTTTGAAAAAAATAAGAGCGGAAAAAACCAGCCAGTATGTTTTTGACTTTTTGTCGCTTTCGCTTTTTTCCGCGTGATAAGCCCTTGCTTCAGGAACAATCAAACATTCAAACCCCTTCTTTTTTGCCCGCCGGCAAAAGTCAGCGTCTTCATAATAAAGAAAATAATCCTCGTCGAAAATCCCGATTTCCCGAAATACATCTTTTTTGACCAGCATCGCGCAGCCGGACACATAAGAAACGGCATACGGTTTTGTTTTCGGGCCGCTTCGGCTATGCGCCGCTTTCATTGAAAACCATTTAATTCTGCCACCGGAAAACCAAACGCCTTCTTTTTCTGAATTATAAATAATCGGACTTAAGATCCCGGCTTTTTTCACGCTTTCCGCGGTTTTGATTAATTTTGATATTGTTTTTCTTTCAATAAAAGCATCGGAATTCAGAAGGAAAATATAGTCGGCGAATTTTTCCAAAGCAAAACGGATTCCGACATTTGCTCCCGCCGCGAAACCGAAGTTTTTCTCGTTTTTTATGAAATGCGCCCGGGGGAAAATTTTTTTTGCCAGTTCAAGAGAACCATCAGAAGAATTATTATCCACAACAATGGCTTCGAGATTTGGATAATCGGATTTAAAAACACTAAAAAGGCAGTCCTTGATTGTGTCTTTGCTGTTGTAGTTTAAAATAATCGTAAAGACCTTAAAAAATTTGTTCATTTATATAATTTCTTCCCGTTGGATCGGAGATACTTCGGCCCCGCGTTTTGAAATAATGCTTATTATTTCTTCGCTGGCCACGGCTTTGGTAAGCCACAAGAAAAGCATATATATTCCCGCACTACCGATAGCCAGCAGAAAAAAATTGAATTTTTGGAAGAAAAAAAGGAATATAGCCATAGTTAAGCCAGAAACTAATATTCTTCCTAAAAAATGAGCTTTGGGGCGATAATTTATATTTTTCCATATTAGATATAAAGCCAATGAGACCACAAGTAATTCCGTAAGCACTGATGTTACAGCCGCGCCTTTATAGGAATACAAAGGAATAAGAATTAGGTTGGCAATAATATTGAATGCGGCGCAAAAAGAAAGAACGGCCATAAGTTTTTTCTGAAGGTTGCTGACCAAAAGTATGTTATTAAAAAAGTTTCCAAAAAAAATAAAAAATAAAGCAAAGACAAGAATTCTAAGCACATTGGCCGATTCAGAAAATCCGGCTCCTCCGATTAATCCTATTATTTTATCCGCCAGAAATAATGTTCCGACGACAACCGGAACAATAAGGATGAGGAGGACTTTAAATGTTTTATCCGCAATATCCTCAAATTTTTCTCTTTCGGAAAAAATATAGCGGGACATCAGCGGCAGGATAAGCCCGGCGATCATTGCCGGAAAAAAGGTTATATTTTCAATTACTTTATAAGCGGCGTTGTATATCCCCACGTCGGCATTGGTTTTCATAAGGGACAGCATAATCGTATCCGCCTTGAAATAAAAAAAGGTGATCATGACCGATATTCCCATCGGCAAGGACTTTTTGAGAAATTTTTTCCAGTAAGCAATGTCCGCGTGTATTTTAAATTTAATGTATTTCTGGCTTAATTTATAAATAACCGCAAAATTAAAAATCATATAAAGAAGCAGGGACAGCATTATAGCGGTAAATCCAAGATTTTTTTTAACCGCCAGAATAATAAACCCAACCTGGATGATTTTTCCGATAAATTCCGCCAGTGCTACTTTATCCATCGCCAGATTTTTTTGGAAAATTCCATTAAGCACCGAGTATCCGGAGGAAAAAACAAAAGCGATCCCGGCAATAATTATTCCCGCTTTCATATCCCTTTCATATGGAAGAAAACCGATAAAAAAAAGAAAAATCAAAAAAACCGCCAGTGATGACACCAGTCGCAGAGAAAAAACATTTCCCATTATTTTTTCTTCGTCGGCGCCGGCCCGGGATATTTCCCGAGTAGCTACGGAATAAAGCCCCATATCGGAAAAGGAGCTGAAAAAAGCAAAAAACGCGAGCACGGTCGCGTAATTCCCAAATCCTTCTTTCCCAAGATAACGAGTAATGAATCCTATGCCTATCAGCGCCAGTATGGTCGATAAAATCTTTGCGATTACATTAAAGACAACATTATAAGCTATTTTTCTGGCAACAACCATTTAAAAAGAATTAAGAATTAAGAATTAAGAATTAAGAATCTCGCTTAGTTTTTATTCTTTAATTCTTAAAGTTGGCCGGCTAGTTTTACGACTACTTTCCGATTTTCCCCTTCCCCGACGCTTTCCGTCGATATCTGGCTGTTTTTTGAGAGTTCCATATGAACAATCCGCCTTTCATAAGAGGACATCGGCCTCAATATTACCGCTTTCTTTTCCGCTACCGCCTGCTGGGCGGCTAAAATGGCTTGTTCAATGATTGATTTGTTTTTTTCTTGCCGGTAACTGTTGATATCCACGATAAATTTTACTTTGTCTTCTGTTTTTTTCCGAACAATAATCCTTAGGATGTGCTGAAGCGCTTGAAGATTTGATCCAAATTGCCCAATTAGGAAACTAGAATTATCTGTTGTCTTAATATTGACAACGACATTATTTTGCCCGGCGTCAACAGATTCTTCCTCCGGAATTATGCCCTCGCCAGATGTTTCATTAACTTCAATTTCTGCGGGAAACCCCATTTTATCCAGAAATTCCTTGGCTGAATTTTTTATAATTTCTAAGTTTTTTTCGTTCATTTAGTTGGAATTTTTTCTTTAAATACGTATATTTGCTGAAATATCATAAAAAGCGTGGAAACCAACCAGTAGATCGCGAGGCCCGCGGGAAACTTGATTCCGATCATTAATGTTAAAACCGGACCGAGATACAGCATTTGCTTGTTCATCATTGAAGCAAAGTCGGGCTTCCCATCGGTTTTTTCTTCCTGTTTATTTTCTGCTTTTTTGCTTTTCATCAGCATTTTTGTCTGATAGAACTGCGCTGCCGCGGCTAGAAAAGCAATTACGATATTCGGCTTTGATAAATCAACAATCCCGAAAAAAATATTATTTATTTTCCCCGGACTGGGAATAAAAGAGTATAAATCATGGGAATTAACCGTCAATCCTCCTAAAGAAATATTCATTATTATCCGGTAAATGGCGATTAAAAACACCATTTGTATTATAAGAGGCAGGCAGCCAGAAACAGGATTGGCTTTATTTTTTTTATATGCATCCATTATCTCCCGGGTTTGTTTTTCTTTGTCGTTTTTATGCTTTTTTTGGATTTCTTTGATTTTGGGCTGGATTTCCTGCAATTTTTTCTGGGATTCAATCTGTTTTTTCGAAACAGGAATAAGAAAAAGCTTTATTAAAACCGTTGTCATGATTATAGAAACGCCAAAATCATGTCCGGGAATAATATTATAAAATAAAACTATAACATTATACAAGGGCTGGTACACGATAGTATGGAAAAATCCCATTATATTCATTCATTTACTTCTTAATTATTAAATTTGCTCTTTTTAGTATTTTTTTTATTTCTCCGGCTGCTTCCTTATAATTTATTTCTTTTCTTCCATTTTTCCTGTTTAAATAAACTAGGATGCTAAAACCTGGTTTTATGTTGCTAATTTCTTTTCTGAAAATCTCCCTTAATATTCTCTTGATCCTATTTCTTTTAACGGCGTTTTTCGCCGCCAGTTTGGGAATAGAAAACCCCACTTTAGTTTTTTTTGCTTCATTGCCGAGTATTTTGAGAATAATTTCTTTATTTTCAGAAAAAAATTTTTCTCCTTTTGCCGCTACTTCTTTGATTTCGTTTTTTTTTGACATTCTATGGATTTTAGGAAGCATATTTTTTACACGCTTAGCTGTTTTCTCCCTTTTTGCCTTCTTTTTTTTAATACTTGATTTCCTTGGCTTGTCCGCATTCTTTTTCTGAATCCGTGCCTTCTTTTTCTTCTTAATTTTTTTGGCTGATATGTTCTTTTTGGCATATTTTTTTGGTTTAAAGTTAGTTTTAATTAACTAAATAGAAGTTTATCAGCCGGTGAGAAAAAGTCAACCTGCCAAGCCAGAAAATAAAAAATTAAATTATTTTATCCACACTTTATAAACATTTTTATTAACATATTTGCTTTCAATTGGCAACTTGACTGTGTTATAATCTTTTGTGCATAATCAAGATACTACTATGACTAATGAAGAACTTTGGCGGGCTGTGCTTGGTGAAATAGAGCTTTCTATTTCCAAGGCAAATTTTATTACCTGGTTTAAAAATACCACTATTACCTCGAATTCCGGCGGAAGAATTATTATTGGCGTACCTAATGGGTTTGCTAAAGAATGGCTTGAAAATAAGTACAATTCATACATATATAAAGCTCTTCGGAGTTTTCAGGGAGACGTGAAGGAAGTAGCTTGTGTTATTCAAAATATAGGAAACTTCCAGGAAATAAAAAACCGGGAGGTTGACGCGGTGCGCGCTCCGCAAGTTAATTTTAAAAAAGCCGGCGTTTCTCCTGCAAAAGAACTCCCCCTGGAGAGCGTTTTAGAAGAAGCAAACCTAAACCCCCGTTATGTTTTTGAAAAATTTATTGTCGGCGAAAATAATGAATTAGCGCGCGCGGCTTGTTATGCTGTTTCCCAAAACCCGGGCAAAATCTACAACCCTTTGTTTATTTATGGAGGAGTCGGATTGGGGAAGACACATTTATTGCAGGCGATTGGAAATGAAATAATAAAAAATTTTCCCGAAAAGAAAATAAGATACGCGACTTCAGAAAAATTTACGACCGAACTGATTGATTCAATAAAAAGCCAGAAGATCGCTTTTTTTAAGGAAAAATATCAAAAAATGGACCTTTTAATAATAGATGACATTCAATTCCTTTCTGGCAAAGAAAAAACCCAGCAGGAATTTTTCCATATTTTCAACGCTTTATACCAGCTGAATAAGCAAATCGTCATAAGCAGCGACCGTCCGCCAAAAGCTATCCCCACCCTGGAGGAACGATTGAGATCTCGCTTTGAAGGCGGGATGATTGCTGATATAGGAAAGCCGGACTTAGAAACTAGAATGGCGATTCTGCGGTCGAAACTTGCTGAAAAGGGCTTTTTCCTTGATGAGGACTCTATTAAATTTATTGCGGAAAATATCAAAAGCAATATTAGGGAACTGGAAGGCGCTCTCAGCCGAGTGATTGCTTCCTGCGAAATNGANAATATNANCCCTGATATTAAGTATATTGAACGGGTTCTTTCGGAACTCATATCAAGCGGCAAAAGAAAGGGCATTAATTACAAACATTTAATAAAGGCCGTTTCAGAGTATTATGAAATTTCTGACGTTGTTTTAATGAGTAAGGGCCGGCGAAGAGAAGTTGTGCGGCCCAGACAAATAGCCATGTATTTATTAAGAAGCGAGCTTCAGGCGTCTTATCCTGGAATAGGGGAATTATTCGGCGGCCGGGATCACACAACCGCTCTTCACGCGTATGAAAAAATTTCCAGGGAGGTTAGTGAAAATGAAAAATTACAAGAAGACATAACTATACTAAAAGAAAGGATTTATAATATATAATTTATCAGTTACCTGTGGATATACTGGGAATAATTATAATTATTATTATGTATAAATATTTATTTAAAGTGAATAAATTTAGATAATAAAAAATAAATTTAATTTAATATGTTTATTAAAAAATAATCCACATTAAAATAATAATATTTTAATAAATAATATCAGGGATATTTTAAATAATTACTTATTAATATATTATATAATAATAAATAATATATTTTAATAATTTAATTTTATTTTTATATGAAAGTATTTTGCACCCAAGAAAATTTTAACAAAGCTATTTTTAACACAGAAAGGATTACGGGAAAACAAATAACCCTTCCAATATTAAATAATATTTTAATTGAAACGGAAAAGGGCCGGCTGAAATTTTCAGCGACCAACCTTGAAATTGGAGTAGTTTCTATTATAGGGGTTAAAATAGAAAAAGAGGGGAAAATAACCGTGCCCGCCAAATTAATAAGCAATTTTGTCAATAATTTGCCTCATGAGGGTAAAATTTTATTGGAGATGAAAAATCAAACTTTATTATTGTCAACTGGCAATTTTAAGGCCCAAATAAAAGGGCTGGATCCCCAGGACTTTCCCATAATTCCTAAAAGAGAAGATGGTTTTTTATTTTCCATCCCCGCGCAGAACTTTAAAAACGCGATAATGAAGATTTTACTGTGCATCTCAATAAATGAAACCAGGCCGGAGCTTACGGGGGTTAATATATTATTTTCTGACCAAAAAATAAATCTGGCGGCGACAGACAGTTTCCGGTTGGCTGAAGAAATAATAACCATCAGCGACATAGCCGATAATTATAAAAAAAATCTGGAAAAAAACAACTCAATTATAATTCCCTCAAATACTCTTTCTGAAGTCGCGAAAATAATAACCCCAGAAACGGAAAAAATCCAGGTTTCTATTGAAGAAAATCAAATTTTTTTCCTATTGGACGACGTTTATGTCGTATCCCGGTTAATAAACGGAAAATACCCTGAATATAAGCAGATAATCCCAAAAACCTTTGCCACCCGCGCCGTTTTTAAAAAAGAAGATATTTTAAGGGCGGTGAAAATAGCCAGTGCGTTTACCAACACCAAAGCGGGGGAGATAGCGGTTAAGATTGACGCAGAGAGTAAAAAAATTATAATTACCGCGCAATCCCAGGAAACCGGGGAAAACATATCTCAAATTAACGCCGACACCACCGGGCCCAGCCAAAATATTACGCTTAACCCGCGATTTGTATTAGACGGAATTAATCCCATCAACACCTCTAATATAGCTTTTTTAGTAAATAATAATACTTCTCCCGCGGCTATTAAGGCAGTTGATGAAAAAACAGGGAAAATTATAGAGAACCATACTTATATCGTAATGCCGATTAAAAACTGACGCGGCAGCGTCATCCTGAATGTCTGTCATAAGTCGCAGATATGAAGGATCGCGACAATCCCCATGAAAAAAATCGGACAGATTATAAAAAACAAGAACCCTTTTGGTGGGAAAACAGTTTTAGATGAAAAAACTGTTTTTTATATTTTTGCCAAAGTGATTCAGGAAGAATTTGGAAAACAAGGGAACGCCAATCTTAGCCCGGATTTCTATAAAAATGGGAAAATCTTTGTCAAAACGGAAAGTTCCAACTGGGCGAATGAGCTCTGGCTCAACCGTCAAAAAATCATCCGGGAAATTAATAAAGAACTGGGGATGGAAGAGGTGAAAGAAATTAAATTAAGCAAATAGATCCTTGTTTGTTTTTACGGCAATAATTTGATAAAATTGCACTGTAAAGCGCGATTTTTATTTATGATAACACTTGGAATCGATCCCGGAACGGCGGCGACCGGCTGGGCGGTGGTGGAAGAAAAAAAAGGAAAATCATTTCCTTTGGCTTACGGATGCATTGCCACTTTAAAAAATAAATCAACCGCCGAGCGGCTTTGGGAAACAGCGGACGATCTGGAAAAAATAATCAAAAAATATCAGCCGGGCGAAGCGGCAGTGGAAGACATTTTCTTTTTCAAAAATCTGAAAACCGCCGTAAAAGTGAGCCAGTCCCGGGGGGCTCTGCTCTTGACTTTGGAGAAATTAAAGGTTAAAATATTTGAATACACTCCGCTGGAAATAAAGCAGGCGGTAACCGGATATGGCCGGGCGGAAAAAAAACAAATTCAATTAATGGTAAAAAACATACTGGGGTTAAAAAAAATTCCTAAACCAGATGACGCGGCGGATGCCATCGCGGTAGCCCTGTGCCACATCAACAGCCGAAAAATTAAAAATCTAACAGAAAGTAATTAATTAAATAAAAAATATGTATGCCAATTGCCAAAATGCGGGGCTAATAATAAATTTTATTACGGGGCAGGGCGTTCCCTGCGATACCGTGGTACTGCTCCTTATGTTTCCCATTATCGCGACCATAATAGCATTCCTCCGGCAAATAGTGGGGATAAAGGCCTTTGGCATCTATACTCCCTCAATTGTCATTTTCGCCTTATTGGGAACCGGACTAAAATATGGAGTGGCAATTTTCGTGAGCGTCATTCTGGTAGGCATGGTAGCCCGATTTTTGCTTAAAGGACTCCGGCTTCTCTACCTCCCCCGGCTGGCAATAACGCTTAGTTTAGTCGCTTTTTCCATTTTGGTTATTTTAATGACGGGTGGCTCTCTCCAGAGAACGGGACTGGCCGCTGTTTCTATTTTTCCTCTACTGATGATTATAATTTTGGTTGAAAAATTTATTGCCGCCCAGATTGAGAAAGGCGGAAAAACCGCCATGGTTCTAGCCCTGGAGACACTGATTATTTCTTTGGTCGGCTATTATGTGATTAAAAACGGCTATCTGATTAAGACGGTTGTTCTTTACCCCTGGATAGTGCTGCTCACTGTCCCGATAAACATTTTCTTGGGTAAATGGACGGGACTGCGCTTGAGCGAATACTGGAGATTTAGGGAAATTCTAAAAAAAAGCAAATAACTATGCTCAAATTCTTTGAAAATGGAAAAAAAATTCTGGGGATGAATTCCCGGAACCTCTCATATATCCGGCCCTGCAATTTGAGCAAGGCGAAACGTTTGGCGGATGATAAGATTCTAAGCAAAAAGTTTCTGAAAAAAGCGGGCATTCCGGTTCCTAAAATGATTGCTAAAATTTCTTCTTCCAATGCCCTGGAAAAATTTGACTGGAATGTTTTACCTTCCAGTTTCGCGCTGAAGCCCAGCCGAGGTTTCGGCGGGGAAGGAATTTTGGTCGTATATGGAAAGAAAAAAGACGCGGATAACGTTTGGATAAAAGCCGACGGTTCGTTAATCACCGCCGAGGATTTAAAAAACCATGTAAGAAATATTCTGGACGGATCATTTTCCCTGGCGGGAGTTTCGGATACCGCATTTTTTGAGGAACGGCTGAAACTTCTGAAACTTTTCAAGCCCTACGCCTTCAAGGGAATTCCCGACATCAGAGTTATTGTTTACAATAAAGTTCCGGTTATGGCTATGCTGCGGCTTCCCACCAGGGACTCCGGAGGGAAAGCCAATCTCCAGCAGGGCGCCATAGGAGCGGGGATTGATTTAGCCAGCGGGATCACAACAACGGCTGTTCAGGGGAAATTTAAGATTATTGAATACGCGCCTGAAACTCGGTTTCTTCTCTCCGGCATAAAGATTCCTTACTGGGCGGACATTTTGAAACTGGCGGTCCAGGCGCAGGAAATTTCCGGATTGGGGTTTTTGGGCGCCGACATCGCCATTGACAAGGATCTAGGGCCGGTTTTTTTGGAACTTAACGCCCGACCAGGGTTATCCATCCAAATTGCCAACTTAGCCGGGCTCAAAGAGCGCTTAAATCGCGTGCAAGGGCTTGATATAAAAACGATTGAAAGAGGAGTGAAAGTAGGACAAAATTTATTTGGCGGAGAAATTGAAGAAGGACTGGAAGAAATTTCCGGCCGCAAAGTCATCGGCACGGCGGAAAAAGTGAAATTAATCGGTAAAGACGGAAAAGAAATTGAAGCGGAAGCTAGAATTGATACTGGTGCTCATTCCAGCTCCATTGATGCGGATCTAGCTGAACAACTCGGATTTGAAAAAACAGTGGAGGAATTTAAAAAAATAGATACAAGTGGATACATATTAAGACCAGAAAACGAAGCAATAATTAAAAAGGACTTTATCGAAAAATATAAAATGCAAATTCCTGATTTGGCAGATGTGGCCGTGATATTTTCTTCTAGTGGGTCGTCCATTCGACCCGTGGTCAAAGTGAATATTATTATGGATCATATTGAATTAATTTCATCCTGTAATATAACAAATCGAACGGATCTCAAATATCCTATAATAATCGGTAAACGGAATCTCGGAAAATTTTTAATTGATGTTAATAAGAAATAATATGAAAATGAAAAATGTGGTAGTGGTATATTTTGGCAGTGACTGGGGGAGAGTTATTCCGCTTCAAAATGCCGTATCCACTCGAGAGTCATTCGAATATTGGCATGAGGAGGGGTTAAAAAAAAAGGTAGCTATGTATCGCGCAAGCATTAATTGGTACGATTATAAAAAAAATATATTCCAAAAATCCTGGGCGTACCGGAACAAAAAATGGATTAAAATAAAAACCCCCATTAAGCCAAATCTGATTTTTGACAAAATAATGGGCAAAAGAGATTATTCCATGTTTGATTTTAAGATAAAATTATCAAAAAAGGTCAAGATTTTTAATCATCCGCTTTTTCGGACTATGGTTGACAATAAACTGGCCCAATACCTGATTCTCGGGGATTTTATGCCTGAATCATTTTTAGCCACCAATCAAAAAGAGCTGGAAAATTCTTTTCGCAAGTTAACTTCATCAAAAGCCGTGGTAAAGCCGCTTTACGGGTCGGGGGGATTCGGAATTTTAATCGGCGAAAAGAAAAAAATAAAAAACAAAAAAATAGATTACCCGGTTTTTGTCCAGGAATTTATTAAAAGCGAAAAAGGCGTGCCCGGTTTTTCAAAAAAAGACGAAGTTGCCGACTTACGCATGATATTCATGAACCACAAGTTTATTTATGCCTTATCGCGAATAGCCAGAAAAGGATCTCTCTTTACCAACTTTCACCAGGGAGCGACTGCCATATTAGTTCCGGAAAAAAAAATTCCAACTTCGGCCAAAAAAATGGCGGGAGAAATCATAAAAAAGCTTAACATTTTTCCCGAAGCAAATTATTCTTTAGATTTTATTTTTACCAATAAAGGAAAGCCGGTTTTAGTGGAAATGAACACAACCCCGGGATTCGATCTTTTGCATATAGTGGGAACTAAAAAAATAAAAGAAAAAAATTT
>C687J35174_10004522_pt1 | contig 18646 bp, 22 predicted proteins | sample RifCSPhighO2_01_FD_35174 | JGI IMG/M metagenome (IMG submission 35174) | reverse complement strand
AGATTTATCATTTGCAACACGATCTTAAAACTTGGCTGATCCAAAGCGTGTTTGAATCGTCCAAATTTTCAGACCGATATTGCATTTCGTAATTCACAGTACTATAACACTACCTTCAACCAGAAAATCAAAAAAATTCCTACCAATCACTTTTTCTTGATATTTTAAAGGAAAATGTACTTGTTCTAGGAACTTTAATCCTTTCATTAAAAATGCTTTTGAAAGCGCCTTTTGGTAATACTTTTCATGATAACCCGGACCCAATTCATTAAATACCTCAAACGCACAACCCACAATCCTATAACTTAATTCTGGAAATAAAATGTCTTTTCTTTTTAATTCTTTCTGAGTCATTTCGTTATTCGTAAATTCGAAACAAAATTCGTTATTCGTTGATTACTTTTATCTCCGCAGAAATAAACTCATCCAGGTCTCCGTCCAGTACTCCTTGGGTGTCGGACGTTTCCACTTGGGTCCGTAAATCTTTTACCATTTGATAAGGGTGCAATACATACGAGCGTATCTGGTTCCCCCAGGAAGCGGAAATTTGGTCTCCTTTAATATCTTTTATTTCTTTTTGGCGCTGCTGCTGTTTTAACTGATATAGTTTGGCATAGAGCATTTTCATGGCATGGTCCCGGTTTTTGCCCTGCATGCGTTCCGTTTGACAGGCAACCACGATGCCAGTGGAAATATGGATAATCCGTACAGCTGACTCGGTTTTATTGACATACTGGCCTCCCGGACCGGAAGACTTAAATGTTTCCAGTCGTATATCTTCCGGTTTTATTTCTATTTCACTTTCATTCTCGCCTATTTCGGGCAGTACTTCCACTAGCGCAAACGACGTATGGCGCAACTTTTGCGAATTAAACGGCGATATGCGCACCAGCCGATGCACTCCGGTTTCGTTTTTTAAAAAACCGTACGCATGGCTTCCCCTTACTTCCAGGGTAACCGATTTAGTGCCGATTCTTCCTTCGGGGCCTCCCGCTTCTCCAAACGACTGATGCAAGACTTGTACCTTAAATCCTTTTTTTATGCAATACCTTTCATACATTCGCAGCAACATAGTCGCCCAATCTTGCGCATCCACTCCGCCAGCTCCCGAAAATATTTCCAGCAAGGCGTTTTTTTGGTCATACTTTCCAGAAAGAAATATCCTGAATTCTTCTTTTTCTATGCTTTTGTTTAATTTTTCACACAGCTTTTCAACATCGGTGGCATCTTGCGATAATATTTGTAATTCCTTGATATCTTCAAGCTCCCTTTGCAAATTTTGCGCCAATAATACCTCTTCTTTTAATTGAGCGATATTCTGGCTTATTTTTACCGCCTCCTGGTGGTTTTTCCAAAAATCCGAATGCTGGGTTTGAACTTCTAGCTCTTTTAACTCTTTTTCTTTGCCTATAACATCAAAGACGGTCCACTAAATAATGGACCCTTTTTTCTAATGCCTCAATTTCTAATAACATATTGCTCATGTTTTTAACTCTATCATATTTTTCAAAAAAATTCAAAAGAAAAAAGCGTGCTTTTGGTAAAACACGCTTATTGAAGACGATTACAATAGTTTCCATTGCAGGGCTTCGCCTGCCATAAATGGCACCACATTTCCGTAGATTTCCGGAACTGTCCATGCCTCTTTAATGAGAGTTATTTTTTCAGTGGCTGGTTTTAATCCATAAAACTCTGCCCCAAAATCGCAAGCAAATTCCTCAAGATAACTAAGGCCGTTTGCTTTTTCAAAAATTTCCGCCAGTAATTCGGGCAATATAGGGGCTGAAAACACCCCACAAGCTCCTCTAGCACATTCCTTTTTTTCTCTGGGATGAGGAGCCGTATCCGACCCCAAAAAGAATTTAGGATTGCCACTTATGACCGCACTAATTAACGCATCACGATCTTCAAAATCCTTTGGGATGGGCATACACATATTGTGCGGCCGGATACCATCGCCCACCACATCATTTAATGTGGTGCAAAGATGGTGGGCGGTAATGGTTGCGTTGATGTTGGGCCCCAAGTGCCGTATGGTTGCTACCGCCGCTTTGGTGGTAATGTGTTCAAGAACCATCTTAAGCTTGGGAAATCGGTCGGCCAGCCGCAAAAACGTGGGCAAAAAAACTTCTTCCCTTTTGGTAACCAGGGTTCTTGGCAAATCCAACTCACCATGGATTAACAGAGGCATGCCAAGAAACTGCATCGCTTCAAAAGTTTCCAGAGATTCTTTTGAAAAAAAGTTGCGCAGTCCTTCATTGGAATTTGTAGTAACTCCAAGGGGATACACTTTTCCGGCAACCGCTCCAACTTTATGCGCGCGAGCCACGATTTCAGGGGTGGTATTGTCCCTGATTTCAATGGTCATCAATGGCTTAAAGTTTGGCCTGGGACGCAGTTGATCAAGCGTTCTTTCAATTTCGCTGTTATACCAAACAACATCTTCGGCCGTAAGAATGGCGCGGGGCCGGGTATTTGGCATAACAATGGCATGGGAAGCATACTTTGCAGTAAAAGGCACAACCAGCTGTAGCATTTCATCATTTCTAAAATGCACATGGGCGTCAAACAAACGAGGCAAAGTAAGTGTGGTTATCATGACTTCCTCCAGGTAAGAGAATTGGCGCGTTGAATAATCAAAGCAACTTGCTTTGGATCATAAAACGCTACCGTTCCTATGCCGACGGAATCTGCTCCAGCGTTGCGGTATCTATCCACATCGTCGGGACAGAAAATACCTCCAAGGCCATTGATGTTTTTTTCAAAACCGAGGTCGCGCAGTTTCTTAATGTAATCGCAATTCAATGGCAAAAGTTTTGGACCTGATATTCCCCCGCCTCCCAAGCGCGCTAGCGGCGAAACATCTTTGCCAAATATTTCTTTACCAAGACTACGGTAGTTATATTTTACCGTATTACCGATACAAATCCCGTCACAGTACGGATTGCCCTGCAATTCCCTGATTGCTTCCACAGGCGCCGTATCAACAGCAAATTTTTCTTGCAGAGGCCAACCAAGCACACTAAGAATTTGAAGCCCCTTTTCAGACTCTTTCACAATTTCGCTAACATTGATACTGTGTCCGGTGTTGGGACAGGAACGATTAAGTTGGATGTAAATCGATGGCGCAATAAAATCGGTTTTATGCTCTCCGATAATATCAGCTATCCGAAACAGTTCGTCAAGCCGTTTTTCCAAAGTAGCTTCCACTGCCATGATGGAAATACCGAATGGCTCGGTGCGATTTTGCCATTGGCCGGTTTGGAGTGCGCCGCAAATGCCCGGACCCGGTAAACCCATAACATTAAGGGTATGCCTGGAAGAAAAATGCATCCGAGCCCACGAAGGGAAAATAAATTCCCAAAAATACCAGGCACTCTTTACGTTCCCAGATCGCTCAAGCAATGTCTGGGTTTTACTGGTAAATGTCATTCTCTCAAAATTCGGATTTCTACCCGGAATTTTGTAATGCAAATGCCCTTCACCATAATGGCCCTGGACGCCCGCAGCACCAATACACCTGCCAAATACTGACATTCTATCCATGACGGACTCCTTAAGTTGACAAAGAGCAAACCTTAAATCACAGAGCCACTTACAAGAATCGAACTTGTGTCTACGCTTTACCTGCCCGCCATTTGCCTGAGCCGATGGCCAGATTTGAACTGGCGACCTACTCTTTACGAAAGAGTTGCTCTACCACTGAGCTACATCGGCAAATATGCGACGACGGGCGGGCGAAAGCGTTGTTCTACCACTTAACTAAAGCGGCGCTCCTACTTTTTAATAACAAACACCAATTCGGTATCAAACCAGATTTCTATTATTCCCCACCCCTCTTTTTCTACCATACTTTTAAAATGATTGCGATAAAAATCCGCCATCCCAGCTTTTTTGCCACCCAAACTTTTTACCGGGAAAGAAACCACGATATATTTGCAAGATAATTTTTTAAGCAATTCCATGCCGGCATCTTTTTTTTGATGCTCAAGGCAAGGTAATAACTTTAATAAAAAAACTACATCGGCATATTCTAATTGGTCGCACAATACATCGCCCAGGGCGACTGTTGCATTTTTAACTTTCAATATACCGAATACTTCGTTTAAAAAATCAGTTTGGTCTTGGTCAATATCAAAAGCTTGGTACTTGGCACTAGCCGGCAAATCCATCCAAAAAAGAGTTAAGGGATTTAATCCGCACGCGTAATCTATAACTGAATTTGGCACACCGGTAACTTCAAATATTTTTTTATAAAAATCTGATAAAATAGGAATTCTTTCTGCCACCGATGATTGCAAGCGCAATATCGGCAAAACACTTTCCTGTGCACTTTTGCCCGATTTTATATCAGTTTCTAATCGAATCAATACTTTTTTAAAATTCGGGCGAGTAGCATAAAATGCTCCCCAAATTTGGTGCAACAAATTTTTTGCCTTTTTTTCAACTATTTTTTGATTGTTGTTTTTCAAAGAAAAATCCCGAACTATCCTATACATAGTTTTATCATAAACGCTTTTATACTTTTTGGATTTTTTAATATCCTGGCAAATCCGATCCACCAATTCTTTATTGTCCATAATATTGGGTGGCACAAAAATCTCTTTATTTTCCCCAGCTTATCACTACAAGAGACGAAAATCAAATAAAAAAGATGGTTTAGTATTACCAAACCATCTTACCAATATCGTTATTTGAGCAACACGCTAACAAGCCTAATAGTCATGCGTCTATCGTGGCAATTGGGATTGGGGCAATCGAAATATAATAACGCATAGCCCCCCTTTTTAAATGCACCAATTAGGTTTGTTTTACCCTTGCAATTTGGGCATTTAATTTCTTCAGAAAATATCTGTTGTGGAATTATCTCCGATGAAATCTTACAGGACTCGCAAATAGTACCAATACCTAAACTATTGATTCCATCTTCTACTTCAAGAAGACAACCCACGCATGTTTTCTTAGACATGACTTCTCCTTTGTAATTAGCCCTGCCTTGTCAAAGAACAGACGCTCCCTGCTCAAAATTGAGACAGAGAGTGTTTTTAATGGCGTAGCCCACGAGATTATTTGTATAAACAAAAAAAATCGCCTCGGGGGCAACGTCATCCAGTAACTCCTTGCATCTATCCCGATTAGGAAACTAGACTTTCGCACTACATCCATATGGACAAGTTGCGGACAGGACATCAAGGTCTAGACCCTTTGGCATTCCTGTTCTCTGAATACGTTATTTAATTTTCAATATTCACAGTAAGCTGAGTATAGCAAGTTAAAAAACCGTGTCAAGCTATCTCAAGCCCAAATAAAAAAACCTAAACAATAGAGCTCGGTTTCGTCTTTGAGAAACGATTGATAGTGATATAAAACATACTTTTTTGCCTGCCATTCGAAGCCTGCCTAAATAATACCACAATGCCGGAAAGCCCTTCTTCGCTAAAGCTACGAAGGGCCATTCTTCACTGTGGCGAAGAATGGAGCGGGTAACGGGAATCGAACCCGTGTCCTGTCCTTGGGAAGGACAAGTTCTACCACTGAACCATACCCGCAACGCGATAAAATTTTCTTTCAGAAAAATTTAAACGTTGCTGAAACGTTTAAATTTTCTTTGAAAATTTATTACGTTTCGCAATTCATGTTTATAAAAATAAATTAAATACCCACTGCCAGGCACCGCTAAGCCAGCCCAGCCAGGAACGCACCGCATCCTGGTTGGCATCGTTGCTTTTTTGAACCTGGCTTTGGGACATAACAAAAGAAACTACCTGCTCCCCCTCTCTTTGCAAATCCAATTCTTCCCTGGCTACTTCTTCAATATATTGGTCGTTGTTTGCCATGGTTATGGAGCGGGTCAGCGTCTTGTTTTTTACCTCCGTATCTTTTATTTGGTTTTTTAAGTTTTCAACCTGGGATAAAAATTCTTGGTGTTTTTGGTACATATTAATATTGGCAAGGATTAAAAAAACCAAAATAACCATAGACAAAACCCCGCCTACATGCAATAAAACGGTTTCCCACGTGATTCCCTTTTTCTTTTTTTTAAAATCTGTTACCATTGGAGTAATCACGAATATACGAATTAAAAAATAATATACCAATATACAAATCACGACGATTCGTATATTTGGGAGTATTTGTATATTCGCGACTACTCCCATATGAAAATAAAATCAAAGAAAATTTTACAAGTCGTCTGGATAATCCTTATCAGCATGGTGGCCATAAGCACTGTTTTTTGGTCGGTAGGGGTGAACTTCTACCAGTAAACTGTTTCTTAGATTCTAACAATTTTTACAACAAAAAACCAGACTGATTGCAGTCCGGTTTTTTTGAATTTACGCTTTTTAAGAAATTGAAATATTTTTAATAGTATCTTCGTATACCGATAATACTTTTTTTACCACTTCCCTATCCACCACATAATCAGGTTCATACACAATGGAATTTCGCATGGCGTGAGCCTGCAAAACCGCCGCCGTATCCAATGAAATTTTTTTAGCGGTATTGGTAATCAATTCTTCAAACGTATCACCAAAATACCCTGCGTCTTCCAGAGTTTCATACAAAAAGTCATCCGCTTCTATGACGGCAAGCTTTAATTCCGATTCAGAGCCGAATTCAACCCTTTTTTTAATCCTTTTCCAGCTTTTATTAACTTTTTTTAATCCATAAGCTTCGTGGAAAAGAAACTCGCTGGTATCCTGCAAAAATTGATATTGAATATAACTGCTGTTGACATAAAAATAAATCACGGCGCCAAAGAAAAATAAGCTGAAAAAATAAAATACTATTTTGACAGGAAAAAGCGATTCCTGAATAGCGGGGGAAGAAATGAAATAAATAAATTCTTTTGCCCCGACAGAATCATATATATTGTCCCAATTAATAAGCATAATGATAAATTACTCTAATTGTTCTAATTATACTAATTATTCTAATTAAATGCTAATTTTTTAATTCCTAATTTCTAAAATTTCGTTGATTGGTATTTATTTAGATTAATTAGGTTAATTAGTATAATTAGAATAATTGTTCCAATTGCGAAGCAATTGACAATATCTTATTTTCCTCAAAGTAGTTTCCAATAATCTGCAAACCGACCGGTAGCTTGCCAATTTTCCCTGCCGGTAATGAAAGCGCCGGAATACCGGCCAATTTTACCGCTACTGTATACACGTCAACCAAATACATAGAAAGCGGATCATTAGCCTTCTCTCCCACTTTAAAAGCCGCAAAAGGAGAAACAGGTGAAAAAATCACATCTACCTTTTTAAAAGCTTGTGTAAAATCTTCTTTTATTAATTCTCGTACTTGCTGTGCTTTTTTATAATATGCATCATAGTATCCGCTAGAAAGCGCATAGGTTCCAAGCATAATTCTTCGTTTCGGTTCGGCGCCAAATCCCCTGCCCCGACTTTGTAAATATACTCCCAATAAATTATCCGCAGTTTCTGAAAATCCGTATTTTATGCCATCAAAGCGCGCTAGATTCGCAGATGCTTCGCACGGAGCAATAATATAATAACAGGCAACTCCATACTGGGTATTAGGCAAACTTATTTCTATAATTTTGGCGCCGGCATCTTTGGCTTTTTGTATGGCACTTTTTATTATTTTTTCAATTTCCGGATCAATACCTTCAGAAAAATATTCTTTGGGAACGCCAATTTTTAAACCCTTTAAATTTATATTAGATTCTTCAAACTGATAATTTTTTGAAGTAGCATCATTTTGATCTTTTCCGTAAATTGCTTCAAAAACTATTTTGGCATCTTCCACATTTTTTGCCATGGGACCGATTTGATCAAGCGATGAAGCAAAAGCGATTAATCCATACCGCGAAACACTGCCATAGGTAGGATTTAGCCCCACCACGCCACAAAAAGATGCTGGCAAGCGAATGGATCCTCCGGTATCAGAACCCAGCGAATACACTGCTTCTTTGGCCGCCACCGCTGCCGCCGAACCACCAGAGCTTCCCCCTGCAACCCTTGTAGTATCGTGCGGGTTTTTAGTCACTTGATAAGCGGAATTTTCCGTGGAAGCACCCATGGCAAATTCGTCTAAATTAGTTTTTCCCAAAATAACTGCGCCCTGTGTTTTTAATTTTTTGATGACCGTTGCATCGTAGGGCGCCACATAATTTTCTAAAATCTTACTGCCGGCGGTCGCAATTTCCCCATCCACCAAAATAGCATCTTTAATGGCGCAAGGCACGCCACACAGCATGGAAAAATGTTTGCCGCTAGTAATTATTTTATCGGCAGCCTCCGCTTGCTTTAAAGCCAAACTTTCAGTAACCGCCAAATATGCCCCGATACTTTTATCCGTTTTTTTTATTTGCTCTAAATAAGCCTTTGTGACTTCGACAGAAGTGAATTTTTTATCTTTAAATCCCTGATGTAATTGGGTAATTGTAAGATTAGTTAATTCCATTACTTGAAATCCCAAACCCCAATTACCAATTTCCAATCAAATCCTAATTTCCTAAATCCCAAAACAGTTTGGTTATTTAGTCATTGGGAATTTCATTGGACATTGGGGTTTGGTCATTGGTCACTTAGAGTCAAAGCACCGCTTTAACTCTAACATATCCGTCTTTTTTATCCGGTGCCGCTTGCACCAAGTTATTTGCCATACTTGCGGGTTTTTCTATTATCTCGTCTGCCCTCAAGCTTTGCGAGGTCTGACCCCGCAAAGTTCTTTGTGTCTTTAATTTCGGCGCTTTTTTCAGTAAATCAAAATAATCCAAAATCGCTGACAAATCCTTTTGCATCTTTGTAATTTCTTTTTCCGTAAGCTGCAACCGTGCCAATTTAGCGATGTGAATTACTTCTTCTTTTGAAATCATTTTAATGCGATGCCAATATACTAATGATACTAATGTTATCAAAATTGAAGGAGTAATAAAAGACTTGACATGTAAATATATTAGGTATATTATTATTTTCGACGCCTAAATTTTTTTCCAAGGAGAAAGATGTGAAAAAAAAGTCGCAAACAAGAGAACAAAAGTGGATTGAGACATATGAAAAGATCAACTGTCTCTTTCAACAATGGCACGAGGCACGCCTTTACGGGACGGTACTACTGACAGAACTATCCCAATCATTTAAGGATTTTGCCAAACTGCACGGATTTGGCAGAAAGAAAGTTAGGAGATGGGCAAACGAACGAGGATTCCAATCGCACATGGTAGAGTAGTTTGCTATTCAAAAGCCCAAAGAGAAAAGGATTTCTCTTTGGGCTTGTTATTTTATATAAAATCGTATTCCTTTCCAGGCGCAGATCCCGCAGGATATTTTTCAGCAGAAAAATACTGTGCCTGGCGTTGCTCGCCCAAGCGAAACCATCTTTCCGTAAAAGAGCCTCGCCTGGCAAACCCCGGGCTCTTTTACGGAAAGATAGAAGAAGCGTCCCCCTAAATTGGCGCTCCCCACTCTTCGTCCTTCTCTAACAGATTAGCTAGATTTTCTATGTTTTCTAACGCCAGTCCGCAACCGCGCACCACGGAAGTCAGTGGGTCATCAATAATTTTACAGGGCATTTTTGTTTCCCGTGAAATTAACACATCCAACCCGCGCAACAGCGACCCCCCGCCGGCCAGATAAATTCCGTTGGTCATCACATCGGCCAAGAGTTCGGGCGGTGTTTCTTCAATAGTCACCTTAATGGCTGAAATAATTTGTTTTACGGATCGTTCCAAAGCCCGCTGGATATCATCATTAAACACCACCACTTCTTCGGGAAGTCCGGTCACCAAATTACGCCCGCGCATGGCCATTTCTTTTTTGTCTTTTAATGGAAAGGCGGATCCGATATTGATTTTAATATATTCGGCGGTTCGTTCGCCAATTAACAGTTTGTACTCTTTTTGGGCAAATTGCATAATGTCATCATTTAATTTATCGCCCGCCACCCTCAAACTTCGGTAGGTCACAATACCTCCCAGCGATATAACCGCAACTTCGGTAGTGCCCCCGCCAATGTCTACGATAAAATTTCCTCCCGGGTCTTGTATGGGAAGCTTGGCGCCTATGGCAGAGGCCAATGGTTCTTCAATTAAAAAAACCGTCCTGGCTCCCGCACTCTTTGCGGCATCCCGTACCGCCTTGCGTTCCACTTCCGTGACTCCGCAAGGAATACCGATAATCACCCGGGGAGAATAGCCAAAAAATCCGAACACTTTTTTGTTCCCCGCAACCGCCTTTTCAATAAAATATTTTAGCATTTGTTCGGTAACTTCAAAATCGGAAATGACGCCGTTGACCAAGGGCCGGGTTGCGGTAATATAAGAAGGGGTACGGCCCACCATTTTTTTTGCCTCTTCGCCGATAGCTAAAATCTGGCCGGTTTTATTGTTAACGGCCACTACAGACGGTTCATTAATAATGATTCCGCGGTCTTTTACGTACACCAAAGAATTGGCCGTACCCAAATCAATGGCCATATCCAACGACATAAAAGAAAATAATTTTTTAAAGGGATTATACATAATAAAATCACAAATCCCAATTTCCAAATCCCAATCAAATCCTAATTCCTAAATTTCCAAAACGTGTTTGGTTATTAAGTAATTTTGGCATTGATTGGTCATTGGGGTTTGGTAATTAGGGTTTTAGGAAATTCAATATTTGCTTAACTTTGATCAATTGAATTTTACTTTTGCTTCTTTCTTTCATCTCGACTGAATTTATCTTTAGCGTCCTTTCGCTCACCACAACCCTATACGGAATTCCGATTAAATCCGATTCGGCAAATTTTTCGCCGGGGGATTTTTGCCTGTCATCATATAATACTTTAATATTTTCTTTTTGCAAGTCTTGATATACTTTTTGACAAGCTTTGGCAACTTTGATATTATTTTCCACTTGAATTAAATGCACTAAAAAAGGCGCCACGCTTTTTGGCCAAATAATTCCTTTATCATCGTGGCTTGCTTCAACAATGGCGCCCATTAATCTGCCAAGACCAATTCCATAACAGCCCATGATAACCGATTTATCTACGGCGTCTTTATCAGTGAATTTTAAATTAAAAGGCGCAGAAAATTTTGTTCCAAGTTTAAAAATATTACCAACTTCAACGGCCTTTTTTTCTTCAAATTCAGCTCCTTGGCATTTTGGACATATAGGGTTTTCCGCTTTAATTTCTTTATTGATGGCAATCCCACATTTTTTACAAATATAAATAACATCTTCACCAATTTCGGTTGCCATTTGAAACTCATCTGAATACTTTGAAAAACTTCCACCCGAGGCCAATGTCCTATAAGTTATTTTTCCAATTCCTGACTCTTTGAAAATCTTTTCATATGCCTTTGCGGCAACTTCGTAATATTTATCCAAATCTGCTTGATTGGCGTGAAAAGAGTACAAATCTTTCATAATAAATTCCTTTGTTCTTAAAATACCTGATTTCGTCCGCAGTTCGTCTCTGAATTTCAGCTGTATATGAAAAACATAGAAAGGCAAATCGCGATAGGAAAAAATAATCTTTTTGGCTGATGGTATCAAGGACTCTTCGTGAGTAGGAGCCAACACGTACTCTTTTTCTCCATTGCCTTTCATTTTAAATAAAATATCATTTAAGGCATCCCATCTGCCTGTTTTTTGCCATATCTCTTTTGAATGCAATACCGGCATTAATATTTCCTGTCCGCCGATTACTTCCATATTTTTCCTGATAATACTTTCAATATTTTTCAACACCAAAAATCCCAACGGTAAAAACGTATACACGCCAGCCATTAGTTGGTCGATATATCCGGCCCGCGTAAGCAAGTCGTGCGATACCGAATCCGCCTCGGCGGACTTATTTTTATTAGCTTTGTAAAATAATTTTGACTGTAACATAATATTTAATTTGAATTAATGAATTTTTTTAAATAAAACGCAGCCACCAAAGAAATGAGCAAAGAAATAACAATGGCTATTCTTAAAATCGCCGTATGAAGGCCTTCTTTTTTATTATTATAATTATCTTTATCCTGCCAGATGCTGACGGTTTTTAACAGTAAATACCCTGCGACCAAGCTTTCCATTCCCATCGCAAAAGAAACCGTGTATAAAATTATTTCTGCCAAACCGGCAAGGGACCTAAAGAAGCAATCGGTAAAATTCAAGTATAAAAAATCTCTTGATTTATCCGTATAGCTATATTTTTCTATGATGTAATTTGATGACTGCGTTACAATACCTAAAAATAAATTACCGCCAAAAACAATACCACAGGCTATCAATAAATTTACATTATAAGACTTTGAAACAATAACATAAACAGCCACCAGTATCAATACGGCCACATAAAAATAAAATAAATACTTGAAAGATTTTAACAGATGATGCAATCTTCTTTCCATGGTTTTGTAAATTAGACCTGTTGCGAAATAAGAATCGCAACGAAAATTTCAGATTTTTAGCCAAAAATTTGATAGAATTTTGAGATTTAGCTTCGCTAAATTGAAAAATTATTGCAAATTTTTGGCAAAAATGTGGAATTTGCAGTAGATTCTTATTTCGCAACAGGTCTATTACTTTAAATTACAATCCAGCTTTCCAAAAGTCTACCACGCGCGGGATATCAAATTTTATGGTTACAAAAATTGACATGGAAATTAACAGCAAAAAACAGATAACGGTAATAATCTGCTCCCACTTTACCGGAACCGGTTTTTTCATTATTTTTTCAAGCACCAAAAATAACAGCTTTCCGCCATCCAGCGCCGGAATGGGAAACAGATTAAAAATCGCCACCAGCACGGAAATGGATCCGATAAAATATAAAAAAAACCCTAAACCATAACTTGCCGCATTGGCCAAAAAGATCGTAATTCCAACGGGTCCTGCTAATTCCGCTCCACTTGGAACGCCCTTTCCCTGGAACATATTTGCAAACACATCGTATATTCCCTGCAAAGATTTAAAGGTAACTTCGCCGGTAAACAAAACTCCGCGCCACGGAGCCTGATACCAGGGATACTTGCCAATAATGGTTGCCAGCCTTTGAAGTTCAATCCCCACCGAACCTTCGTGCTCTCCATAAGAAACCCTTGGAACCAAATCAAAATGTAATGGCTGGCCATTTCTATCCACCGTCACGGTAATAGATTTACCCTTATTTTCCTCTACAAAAATTTGAAAATCGCTTATTTTTGTAATCTTGGCTCCGGCGAAAGGACTGGCAAGATTTACTATTACATCCCCCGTATGTATTCCGGCCGCCTCGGCAGGGGAAGCTTTTTGCACCCCCATCACTTGCACTGATACCAAAGTAGCCTCAATAACCGTATCATCGGCAACCGGAACTTTTGCCCCAATGGTAAAAAGCACTGAAAAAATAATAATGGCGGCAATCCAAAAAGCAAGTACACCGCCCAGTACAATCAAAATTCTCTTCCAGATGGCTAGGTTTGAAAAACTTTTCGCATCGTGGACATCGCCCTCTTCGCCATGAATTTTTACAAATGCTCCCAGCGGTATAAGATTTACCGAATAAAGAGTTTCACCAAATTGTTTTCCAAAGAGCCTTGGGGGATACCCTACGCCAAATTCCTCAACTTTAACTCCGAATTTTTTGGCAATGATAAAATGGCCAAATTCGTGGATGATCATCAAGGCAATAAGGCTTAAAAAGGCGATAAGTAAAGTAACGAGCATGGAACATAGAACATGAAACATGAAACATAGAACAAAACTACGACAGTGTTTTTTGTTATGTGTTACGTGTTATGTGTTACGTGATTTAGAGCAATTCTTTTTCTTTCTTCTCAATTAACTCTTTAATTTTTTTCTGGTATTGGTCAATTAATTTTTGCAATTCGTCTTTGCCGCGAAACTTATCATCTTCAGAAAGTTTTTTTTCCTTTTCCGCCTTTTGTATTTTGCCCCAGGCATCTTCCCTCCAGTGACGCATAGTCTGGCGGCCCTCTTCGGCTTTTGCGTTTAAAATCTTTAGCAAGCTATGACGGTATTCTTCCGTTAACATGGGCAAACTCAACCTGATGGTATTTTTATCAACGGCCGAAGACATCCCAAGGCCCGAACCGGCCACCGCTTTTTCTATCGGTTCTATATAAGAACTGTCCCAAGGCTGGATTACAATTTGATTAGGTTGTGGGCAAGAAATAGCGGCCAGTTGTTTTAAAGTAAAATCACTGCCAAAACAGCTTACTTTGATATCTTCCACCAAAGACGGGTTAGCCCGGGAAGTCCTAATTTTATCCATGTCCGCTTCCAAAAATCTGAATGATTTTTCAAATTCGGGGCGGACATTATCGATAAATTCTTTATATGTGCTCATGGCTTCTAGCTTCTAGCTTCTAGCTTCTAGCCAGTTGCTAGATGCCAGTTGCTAGGAGCTCATTTTATAACTCTAGTAATAATATTTCCAGCGCCAATTTCGGGTTTGTGTTAGTGGCGGAAAGTTGCATATGCAATGTTTCTATAAGCCGCATGATTTTTTTTATTTTTTCAACCGGATAATTGCCTTCTTCATGCGGGGCTTTCAAAGATACCACGCCGACTTTAGCCAATAGCATATTCCTAAAATATCTTTGTAACACTTTCAATATACTCACAACCGTTGCGCTTTCCGGATTGGTTTTTTTTACGTATTGGAATTTTATCGCAAGCTCGCCATGAATAACCGGCAATAATTCCTGCAACAGTTTTTGCTCAACTTCTGATGGCGCATATTGTTTTATGGGGAAAAAAGCAACAGTCTGGCACCGTGAAAAAATCGTCGGCAATAAGGCTTCTGGCTTTGAAGAAATTAAAAAAATAACGGTCTTGCCTTTTGGCTCTTCCAGTGTTTTTAAAAAACTATGCTGCGCTTCTCTGTTCATTCTTTCCGCGTTGTCTATAATGATAGCCTTGTGCCCGCCGTAATAAGATTTATAACTTAAAAAATTATTCACTTCCCTAATTTGACCCACATCAATTTCCATCATGTCTTTTTCATTTTTCACTGATGATTCACTGCTCATAGATTTTACGGTAAGTAAATCCGGAAATTGCTCTTTTTCAATAAGCTTGCAATTTTGGCAATCACCACGCCCCCCCTCAACCATACTCAAATCTGCGCAATCGCGTAGTTTAGAGTATGAGCAGTTTAGCTGTTTTACGAATTCTTTGGCGAACTCTTTTTTTCCAATTCCCTCCTGCCCAAAAAATAAATAGGCATGACTTAACTGTCCCGCTTCAAATTTTCCCTTTAAAAATTCCCATTGTTTTTGGTAAGGAGTAATCACGAATATACAAATTAAAAATAATATACGGATATACAAATCAGACTTTCTGACTTTTAATGATTCATCTTAACAAAGTTATGGGGACAATAAAAGCCTTGACAGATAGTATTAAAAGTTATACTATTATCACATGGAGTCGAAAAATAACAGATTGTTCTTTTCAGGAGATTACCATGTTGGGTTTTCAAAAATCCTATAAAATCGAGTATGAAGAGAAGATGCGCTCGGCTGACAGTACTGTCATAACTATTCAGAATTGGTTCGGTTATGCCGATACAAAAGAGATTGCCTTAAAGTGGTGGTCAAAATTTAAAGAGAATAAAGAAAAGAGCCCTGGACCCACTCATTTCACTCTGGCATTCATCAGTATTACAGAATGCCCTTAACAAAAGCCCGCGAACACATGCATTCACGGGCCTCTTTTTTTGTAATTTTTTTCACTAGACGCTAGCCCCTGAACACTAGACCCTACTTTTTTGACATCACCACCTTCTTGTATTCATCCAAGTGTTCAAGCACAGTTCCGGTTCCACGGATAACGCAAAACAACGGTTCGTCAGCAATAAAACATGGGACTCCCGTGCTTTGCGCCACCAGTTCATTAATTTTTGGAAGCAGTGCCCCGCCACCAGCCATAATAATTCCTTTATTCATAATATCAGCCGAAAGTTCCGGCGGAGTTTCTGATAACACATGTTTTGCGGCTTGAATAATTTCAGCTAGCACATCGGAAATCGCCTCGCATACTTCGTTGTTGGATATTTTAATGTTGCGGGGCAACCCCAAAATCAAGTCGCGCCCTTGAATTTCCATAAACCGCAATTCTTTTTGCAAAAGTGCCGTACCTACTTTTATTTTTATTTCTTCGGCCGATTGAGTGCCAATGGCTAAATTATATTTTTTCTTAATGTATTCGGCAATGGCCAAGTCTATTTTATCTCCCGCCACCCTGACTGAGTGGCTCGTCACAATCCCGCCCAAAGAAATAACCGCCACTTCGGAAGTCCCTCCGCCAATATCAATAATCATATGGCCGGAGCATGAGTTAATGGGAATTCCGGCGCCGATGGCGGCCAGTATCGGTTCTTTGGCGACAAATGCCTGGCGGGCTCCGGCAGATAACGCCGCTTCAATGACCGCCCGACGCTCGGTTGAGGTGATTCCGGCAGGAACCGAAATTACCAATTCAGGTTTGAATATTTTAAAGTGGCTGGTGGTTTTTTTAATAAAGTAACGCATCATCGCCTGGGTTACTTTATAATCGGCAATCACTCCGTCTTTTAACGGCCGATATACTTTAATATCCGAAGGGGTCCGGCCGATCATTTCTTTAGCATTTTCACCTACCGCCAGAATTTTATTGTCAGATAAAGAAATCGCAACAACGGATGGCTCGTTTAAAACAATCCCCTTGCCCCGCACATATACCAAAGAGTTGCAGGTTCCAAGATCAATGGCAATTCTATTGTTGAACATAAAAATTTTAATTTATTAAAATTTTTACCGAGTACTCAAAGCATTGAGTGCTTGGTAATTCCTATTTATTAAAATTTTCACCGAGTACTCAACGCATTGAGTGCTTGGTGATTCCTATTTATTTAAACTGTTTTTAATCCTTTCTCTAAGAAATTTTACCGCCTGCCCTCTTTGCTTTAGCTTTCGTTCTCTGTCTTGGGCATCTAATTTATTTTTGTAAGCCTCATAGTATATTAATTCGGGAGTCTTATCTTTATGCTCTCTTATTCTTCGCTTTAAATCATTTGTATAGCCTATATATATTTTTCCATCTCCCTTTCTTAATAAATATACGTAGTACATAATAGACTTGTCCCTAAATAAGGAAAATAGGCTCAATTTACTTTTCAATTTGGAGCTAAATTTTTTATTTAGGGACAAGTCTATTATAGAAAAAATAGTTCAAACCGACCAAGCACTCAATGCGTTGAGTACTCGGTCAAACGCATGAGCGCTTAAACACTCATGCGTTTGATATCCGCGCCCAGTTTTTGCAATCTCTCCTCTATCCTCTCATATCCCCGATCAATATGAAAGACATTATCAATGACGGTTTTGCCTTCTGCCATCAAACCGGCCAAAATCAATACGGCGCCGGCCCGCACATCCAGGGAATTCACATTAACGCCTTGCATCGTTTTGGGACCGAAAACAAATGCCCGATGCGGGTCTACCACTTCAATGTCCGCACCCATTTTACGCAATTCCTGCATATAGCCAAAGCGGCTTTCATATAAAGGGTCATGGATTAAACTTTTGCCTTCTGCCCGGGTTAAAAGAGTCACCATCATAGGCAGTAAATCAGTGGGAAATCCCGGATGAGGCAGTGCTTGCACTTTGGCGCCCGCCAAGTTTGGCGAATGGAAAACCGTCACTTGGTTCTCGCCCTTTTCAAAAATAACACCGATTTCTTTTAATTTTTCCAAAAATAAATCAAGGTGTTCAAAGTCCACATTCTTGACTACTACTTTTCCGGGAGTCAAAATGCCGGCAATAATAAATGTCCCCGCTTCAAGGTTGTCGGGCGTGACGGTATGGGTACAGCCATATAATGCTTCCACCCCTTCAATTTCAAGTACATGTGTTCCATTGCCTTTTATCCTGGCCCCCATTTTCAATAGCATATTACCCAAGTCTTGCACCGACGGTTCGCTTGCCGCGCCTTTGATAATGGTTTTCCCTTTTGCCAATACGGCGGCCATCATCAAAGCTTCGGTTGCCGTCGGGCTGAATTCGGTCAATATCACTTCGGCGCCGGCCAACGCTTCCCGATACACATTATATAAGTCGCCCTCTTTTTTAATTTTTGCCCCCAATTTTTCCAGGGCTTTTAACTGGATATTAATCGGACGCATGCCGATTTTATCCCCGCCCGGAGCGGAAAACTGGAAATAATGAAATCGCGTAAGCAAGGGCCCTACCAGTAAAACCGACATCCTGGTTTTTGAAAACTTTTCAAGATCGATTTTTTCAACATCAATATTGGCCGCATTTAACTTTATTTTCCTTTCAGACAGATATTCAACCGTCACACCAATACTTTTTAAAATATCAATTTGATTTTTAATATCGGAAATCAGCGGAACATTATCAATAATGCAATCTTCCCGAGTAAGCAAAACCGCCGCAAGGCATGAACCCGCCGCATTTTTTGATCCTCTCACTTCAATTTCTCCCTCCAATTCCCTATTACCATTGATGACAAATTTATCAGCCATATGCTGTTTTTAAATACTGTGAATTACGAAATGCTTTCGAGGTATTTTTTCCAAATGTGGAGATAGAAATTTGATAGAATTTCTAGGCTTGCCCTGCGGGCCCGCCTAGAAATTATAGCGAATTTATAGCCCACATTTGGGAAAAAGACCCGAAAAGTCTTCT
>C687J35174_10004507_pt1 | contig 18681 bp, 19 predicted proteins | sample RifCSPhighO2_01_FD_35174 | JGI IMG/M metagenome (IMG submission 35174) | reverse complement strand
TGGGATTGATGCCACCTTGATAATATTAGGATTGTTAGAACTGAAAGAGCCGTGACTGAAAGAGCAGAGTAAAGTTCTGTGAGATAGGGATGAGATATAAGAATGCCTGTTTTAGGAATATTGTTGAATACTTTTTTAATTACATCTTGCCAAGATAATGCTATAACCAGACCTAATGCAGCGATTATCGCTGTAAGTGTTTGTTTCTTAAATTCCTCTCTAAACCTTCTTGTCTTTTCTAACATTTGTATTTGAGATTTTTCTGATTTTTAAATGTTATCTCTTTTTTTGCATTTTATTATACTTCTTATTACTTCTTTCAATCATAAAAATCCCTAGAAGAGTAGGAATTAATCCTGGAAGAGAATATAGAATTATTTGTGTTGATTTGTCTTCCTGTTCATGTTCTCCAACTTCTGATTCTTCTGGATGCGTGTGCCCATCTATCCCCGTCACGAAATTAAAAACTGGTGTTTCATATGCATTAAGCCAGATTAATCCTAAAAGCAGGAAGAAAAAGCCTAGTGCATATTGGGTTTTGTAATACATAAAAAATAAAATAAATTTGTTTTTGAGAATTATTTCTCAGCAGTATAGTATACCAACAANGCAACAATACCTATTACTAAGTGAAGGACTGTTATAGCTGTGTTTATCATAAGATATTGATCCAACATAGCTGTTAAAGCNGGTATAAATCCTAATATACCTAAGACAACTCCAATCCAACCAATTGTGCCGTTGTAACCTGGGCCTTTACCTTTTGTTCCTACATAGATACCAATTAGACCTGCAAGCAAGTGTAATACGTTGTGAGTCGTATTTGTTGTAAAGTATCCTGTTTCTCCAACAATTGGATTTGCAAAGAACCCTAATATACCTACTAACAATAGAACTATACCCAATATAAGTGCAAAAGACTTTTGTGTACTTCTCATTTATTTTATACCTCCTTTCAGTTTGTTTAATAAACTTATGTTTAATAATAATTTTATTGCTTTAAATATGTTATCATTTAATGTTCGTTTAAATTTAAATTTTGGTGTGGGTTGGGTTTTATAGGATATATTTTTTAGCGAGGTGGGGTGCGTTCGGCACTTCGTGCCTCACATAATTATAGTAGCTAATTTCTTTGAATTTGAGGCTGATTTTTTGATTTGATAAGTGGGAATTTTGGGGAGATTTAGTGGTTCTTGATTTAAAATTTAAAAGAGAAGTTGAAGACTTTTTTGGAGAGAGGTAAATTGTTTTTATTTTGACGAGGATATTTGAGATATTTTAGGGTGTTTAATGGTGTTTAAACAGCTGTTTGGATTTAATAAGAGGGTGTTTAAGAGAATTTTTTAAGAGTTGTTGGGTGTTTGGAGGTGTTTTTTATCCTTATATTTTATACCCTTTTTAGACCTTAAAAGCGTAAGATTTATATATTATGGGTGTTGGTATATAGTTATGCTTTGGTTTGGTATTAGAAAAAAGGTTGAAAATTTTGAACAAAAAATTGAAAGTAGTTTTTCTTCTGTAAAAAAAGATATGGTGGGTGTTGGAAAGTGGATTAAACACCTCGATCAGAGAGATAAACAGCTGTTTGATTTAATAAATCAGATTCAGGGAGATTTATCGTCAATAAAAGATGACCTTGTTGGATTGAAAGAGGGATTTGAAATGGCTCAAGAAACTAAAAAAGATAAACAGGTGTTTAAGAAATTGCCTGTTTTGGATAAACAAACAGGTGTTTTAGATGTTCAAGAAGCTGTTCAAACAGCTGTTCAAACAGGTAATTTTTATGATATTTTAAAGACTTTAAGTAGTAATGAAAGATTAATAGTTTTTACTTTGTTAAATAGTGAAATGAAGTTGAGTTATGAGGATTTGGCTCTTTTATTAGGAAAAGAGAGAGCTACGATTAGAGGGCAGATAAATGCTATAAAACAGAAGAGGGAGGGTTTGGTTGAAGAGATTGTAGAGAAAAATGGTAAGAAAAGAGTGTATATCCCTCTGGAAATTAAGCAAAAATTGCAGAAATACGTAAAAGTGAGAGTTAAAAATAAGAGGGAATCGTAATGAAGAGAGTAAAAGTTCGTAATAATCGGTTAAGAATACATGGAATACGTAAAAGTGAGAGTTCTGGAGAGATGGGTTTTAAAGAAAAATGGATAAAATTAGAGAGTTTGTTGAGAAGAGTTGAAAGATTAGAAAAGAGAGAGATTTTAATAGTAAATTCGGTGAAAAAAGTGAGGAAAAATTGAGAAAAAAGAACAATTTTTCTGATGAGGAATAGTTGCAGTAAAAAGGAGAGTTAAAGAGATTTGCCCTTATAGAGCTTAAAAAACCCAAAATTGGGCTTTTTAGACTTTTAAAGACTGGAGAAAAATTAGTTAGTTTATTTGGAGAAAGATATTCGGTTAGCAGTAGAACTATATTTCTCTAAGTTGAAATATGGTGTTTAATGTGGCAATTTTTTTTAAATCTGAAGAGATAGATAGAAGAATTTTCTTGTTATTTTCCTTGTATTTCTCTAAGGGAAGTCCTTTTTTGATTATTCTTTGAGTATAATCCCTTATTGAAGATTCGGTAAGAGTTAATTTTTGAGCTAAAAGAGAATAATCGACGATAAACCCCTCTTCTTCTAATTGGTAAATTGTTGAAAAGACTAGCATTTCTTGATTAGTTAATTTCTTTATTTTTGTTCGGAGTTCCTTCTTTATAACATCTAGAGAGTTTAAAAATTCTGTAATGTTCTGGAGTTTCGTTAAGGAAGAAGATTGAGATTGTTTTGAAGATTGTGCGAACTTTACCCCCCTATTTCCTGTCGAGTTGTCTGTCTGTTGGTCTGTCTGTCTGTCTGTTGGAACCCCTTCATTTCCTATGGAAATTGTTGAATTTGGGGTTTTTAGGGGTTTTAAAGGTAGATTATCTGTTGGATTTTGTGTTGGAGATGTGTTGGATGTCTGTTGGGGGNGATTTTCTGTCTGGTTTTTTGTGTTGGGTGTTGGTCTGTCTGTCTGTTGTGGGAAATTAAGGGAATTTTTGTTTGTTTGCTGGACTAAAAGAGTTTTTCTAATTGATTCTATCTCTTCCTTTAATTTGTTCATGTCTTCTTTTATTTTCTGAAATGCTTCTTTTATTGGGTCCATTTGGATTGAAGTTATTTAGATAATATAAGTATTTGTATGGTGGTTTTTAGGATTGGAAAAGGTTAAATAATGTTGATTTTTTGATTTGAGATGATAACGCCTAGGAGTGAAGTGGTAGGAGATAAAACTTATATTTTAGAACCCTCTAATGATATTCCTTTTGGTGTTCAGATAAGGGTGGTTTCGGTTTATAATCCAAGGGGTTGGCCTACTAGTTTAAGATATTGGATTCAAGAAGAAAGAGTTAAGGGGGGAAGAAAATATATAGTTAAAAGTTTAGATTTTGTTAATTGGGGAGGATTTGAGGGTTTCCCAATAGTTGAGACTTTGGTTGAGGGTGGTGAGTTTGTCGGATCTGATACTCCTTTGTTAACTCAAAAAACTTTAAGACTAAATAAAAGAAATGCTAAAAAGAGGCTTGTCCAATTACCAGAAAGGAATTATAATCTTTTATTAAGACAAGCTCGTACTTTTGAGGCAGATAAAGAGTTTAAGCCATTATAATCTTCTAAGGATTTTAGAATTATTGGTGTTTATTATAAGCGGAAAAGGCTTCTTGGGAAAGGGTCCAGCGTTGGCGTCTTGTATAATCTTTACCTTGGGGGTTCTTTTTTATTTCTAAAAGGAGATTCTTTGATTTTAGGTTGATAAGAAGAGATTTTGTAAATTCTTCATCTCTTGCAATTTCTTGAGCGATTTCGGAAGTGAATTTTGGCTCGGGAGAAACGGAATATAAGTAATGAATAAGGTGCTCTGATATTTTGTCCTTCTTTTTTTGAGATATTTGAGGCATTGTTAATATAGAAAATTAAGGTTTATATTTTATGCGGTATGTTTAAAAGCTAAAGAGGATGTGGAAAAAAGTATGATTGATAAGAATATAGAATTTATTAAACCAAATACAAATGGAGAAGTTAGGTCAATTTTAGAGCCCTTGGTAGAAGAATGGTTTTTTGGGAGATTTAAGGATTTTTCATTGACGCAATTATACGGAGTTAAAAATATAAGTGATAGAAAAAATATACTTGTTTCTGCTCCGACTGGAGGAACTAAAACTTTAACTGCTTTTTTAGGAATAATTAATTACCTTGTAAGACTTGCATTGAAGCAGGAACTTGAAAAAAAGATTTATGCTGTTTATTGCTCTCCGTTAAAAGCTTTAAGTAATGATATATATGTTAATCTTATTGGTCCTTTGGAAGAGATAAATAAGCTTGCTGAGAAAAAGGGAATAAAGATGCAAGAGATTGTTGTTGGATTGAGGACTGGAGACACGAGTGTTAGCGAAAGGGCTAAGATGGCTAGAAAAGTACCCCACATACTTGTTACTACACCTGAAAGTTTGGCTATTGTTCTTACCTCTCCAAAGTTTATTGAGAATTTGAGCGCTTTGGAATTCATAATTGTAGATGAAATTCATTCTCTTACTAATAAGAGAGGGGTTTATTTGAGTTTGACTCTAGAAAGAATAAGTGAAAAAAGTATTATAGACCCTGTCAGGATAGGATTGAGTGCAACAATATCTCCGCTTGTGGAAATAGCCAAATTTTTAGTGGGTGTGGGGAGAAATTGTTTGATTGCAGAGGTTAATTTGAATAAGAAAGTTGAAATAGAATTGGATTTTCCCGGAGAGAGAATAATAGAGGCTGAAACTATTGAAAGCCAGAAAGAATTGTATAGTATATTAGATGAAGTTATAGAAAAAAGTAAGACTACTCTTATATTTACTAATACTCGTGCTGCGACTGAAAGAATAATCCATTATCTTGATATACATTTCCCTGGAAAATACGAGGGTTTGATAGGAGCACATCATAGTTCTATGAGTAAAGAGCAGAGATTTGTGATTGAGGAAAGATTGAGAAAGGGTGAATTGAAAGTCGTTGTAAGTTCAACTAGTCTTGAATTAGGAATTGATATAGGAAATATTGACGTGGTTATTATGTTAAGAAGTCCGAAAGGTGTTGCAAGAGCTTTACAGAGAATAGGAAGAGCAGGTCATAAACTACACGACAATCCTAGAGGAAAATTTATTGTTATGGATAGAGATGATTTGGTCGAATGTTGTGTTTTGATGAAAAACATGATAGAAAAGAAAATAGAGAATGCTGAAATTCCTAAAAATGCTTTAGATGTTTTATCTCAACAAATATTTGGAATGGCTATAAGTAAAGTTTGGAAAGTTGAGGAAATGCTTAGTACAATTAGGAAGAGTTATTGTTATGAGAGTTTGAGTAAGAAGGATTTTTTTGATGTTGTTAGTTATCTTGCAGGAGATTACGCTTTAGAACATAGACACGTTTATGGGAAAATATGGTATGATGAANTTAAGGGAGAGATAGGTAAAAGAGGAAAACTTGCGAGAGTAATATATATGACTAATGTGGGAACTATTCCTAGTGAAAGTTTTGTAAATGTGGAAATAGCTAGTCCNGCAGATAGAAAGGGAAGTATTATTGGAAAAATAGATGAGGGTTTTTTGGAAAGAATGAAGAGGGGAGATGTTTTCGTTCTTGGTGGACAGAAATATCAGTATTTATATTCAAGAGGAATGAAAGCTTATGTTAAAGCAGACGTATCTAAAAAAGTGACCATCCCTAGTTGGTTTTCTGAAATGCTTCCTTTAAGTTTTGATGTTGCTCTTGATATTAGTTTATTTAGAAAATTTGTGAAAGAAAGAGTAAATAATAAGAAAGAGTGTATTCAATTTATAAAGAGTTATGTCTATTGCAATGATAAAGTTGCTAAAGAAGTTTATAATTATTTTTATGAACAGGCAAAATTCTCTGAAATTCCTAGCTCTGATGAAATAGTGGTTGAAAAATTTAAAGAAGAGAAGAGTTATTTAATATTTCACACTCTTTATGGAAGAAGAGTAAATGATGCGTTGTCAAGAGCTTATGGATATGNGGCGGCTAGACTTAAAAATAGAGATGTAGAAATAGGAATAAATGATAATGGTTTCTTTATAGGTGGAGAAGATTTAAATGAAGATAAGATAATTGATTTTGTAAAATCTAAAGATTTGAAAAAAATTCTCGATGAAGCCATTGAAAGAACTGATATTTTGAAGAGGAGATTTAGACATTGTGCAGCTAGAAGTTTGATGATATTAAGAAATTATAAGGGAAGAGAGAAAAGTGTTGGAAGACAACAAGTTCATTCTGAATTTTTACATAGTGCTATAAATAAGATAAGTAAAGATTTTCCTATTTTGAGAGAGGCAAGAAGAGAAGTTTTTGAAGATTTGATGGATTTTAAAAACGCGGAAATGATTCTGAAGATGATTGAGGAGAAAAAAATTAAGATAAAGAAAGTAAGTAATTCCATACCTTCTCCTTTTGCTATTAATTTGATTATACAAGGAAGGAGTGATTTGATAAAAATGGAGGATAAAGTTAGTTTTTTGAAGAGGATGCATGAGTTGCATTTGAAGGCTATTGGGGAAAAGGTTTAATAATATCCTGTCTTTCTTTTGTCTATGCTTTCACTAAAATGGTATCGGATAGTGGGGGTTTGTGAGATATTGATAGGAATATTTTTGGCTTTTATTTTTAGTATTATTTTTATTTTCCCTTTATTATTGGTTGGGTTGATACGTTTATTTACTCCAGAATCTAGAATTAATAAATTTACAGATTGGTCGATAAAATCTTTGTTTTTAATTATTGGACTAGAATTAATATTAGTACTATTTTTAGGCGTTTTTTTTGGATTTACAGGCGAAGGAAGTTTAGGAACATTTATTATTAGTTTTTTAGTTGCGGTCTCGTTATATTTTCTCTCTTTAATCTTAATGATTATTGGTTTAATTAAGGGAAATAAAAAGTAATTATATTCTAAATTATTTAAGGAAAGGTTTAAATGTGAATGGTAAGTGGGAGTTTTATGAGTGAAATTGAAACCCCCCGCAGGAAAGTGCATAGGCTTTCTTTTGGATATGATTTTAGAATAGCTGAAGTTAGAAGAGAAGTTGGGCAAAGGGTTAAACTATATTTAGAAGAGAGTGATATGAGTGTTAGGGCTTTTGCAGATAGTTGTTTCTTGCAGTTAGGATATGAAAGTGCAGGAGATGCTTATAATAAGTTGATTTGTATACGTTCTGGAAGGAAGGCTGGAGAAAATTATAAAGAGAGTAGAGGTTTTAGATTTGACGAGAGAGAACTAGATAGATTATATAGGTTGTTAGGAAAGATAGGAGNTGAACAGNCNGACTCTTTGATTGACAAATTAAAAGGGGTTGAACCTAGATTTAAATATGAGCTAGAACCCGAGACAAAGAAGAGGGTTTTGTTAAGTGAATATAAAAAGACTGGAAGGGCTATGAAAGTAACTGGGGTCTTTAAGAGGTGATAAAATAGAAATGGAATTTTTGGGAAAGTGTTTATTGATTGAAGATAAAGGTGAGAAGAATTTAGTTATTGGAGATTTACATTTAGGATATGAAGAGGCTTTGAATAGAGGAGGGGTTTATTTGGGTAGAAAAATGTTTGAAGAGTATATTAGTTATTTGAATTTGGTTTTTGGGAAATTAGGGAAGATAGATAGGGTTATTCTTTTGGGTGATGTCAAACATGTTTTCTCGCAGAATTTAAGACAAGAGTGGAATGATGTGTTGGANNTATTTGATTATTTTTTTAATAAGAAAATTAAAGAGATTAAAGTTATTAGAGGAAATCATGATAATTATATAAAAACAATTGCCGGAAAGAGAGAAATTGAAGTTTTAGATTTTCTCATCTTGGGAGATATGGCTTTTATGCATGGAGATAGAGATTTTGAGGAGATAAATACTGATAAAATAAAGTGTTGGATTTTGGGTCATGGACACCCCGCAGTTAAATTAAGAGAGGGTGTAAAAACTGAAAAATATAAGTGTTATTTGATTGGAAAGTATAAAGATAAAAAAATTATAATTGTGCCTAGTTTTTTTGAATATAATGAGGGAAGCGACCCAAGAGAAAATGATTTTGGAATGCCTTGGAATTTTAATTTTGATAAATTTGAAGTAAAAATTATTGGAGAAAGTTTGAAGGTTATGGATTTTGGGAAACTTTCTGAGATTAATTAGAATTTTGAGTTGTTTTTACGTGTGGAATAGGGATGTGAGGTAGTAGATTTAAGTCTTCTTGTAAGACTAACGCTTTTGTTGTACATTTCTTTATAATTATATTTAATAAAGGTATTCTAAATTCATCTGTAAGACTTTTCTTTTTCCATTCTTTTTGTATTTGTTTTGCCTTTTCTTTTTCTAAAGATAATAGTAAACTTCCCTCTAAATTTATCTTACCAGATTCTTTTTTTTCACTCTCTTTTTTTTCTTCTTTCTCTGTATATGAGATTGAAAATTTAAAATTAATTTTGACTACTTCCAAATCTTTTATGATGTCTATCTGTTCTTTTTCAACATTTATAAATTCTATATTTGTGTTTATGGAAGGTTTTGAGTAAGTCTCCTTCTTTTCTGCTTCTATTTTAGTTATATTGAAACCTATTATTTGTCCGCTCATGTTGATTATAAAAATTTAGATTAAATCTTCCTCTGAAACAACTACAAAGTCGCCTATTGCTATTATAGTATTGTAAGGTACTAAAGGTTCTTTACTTGTGGATATTTCCAGATTGAGATTTCTTGTATAAGGTGTTGAGTCTTTTAGTATTATTTGAATTAGTTCTCCAGTTCTTGTTTCAAAGGTGATGTCTTTTACAAAACCGAGTCTTTTACCTTCTTTTGTAACTACCAACTTTCCGATTATATCCCTCAAAGGTTTTTTATCAATACCCATTGTTAAAATCAGCTTATTGAGTTTATAAATATTTGTGTAAGTTTTTATAGAGGTTTGATAATAGAGAAGTTTTTTGAAGAGAAAAGTGATTTACTCTATGTCTTCTTGGTTTGGTATGTGCTCTATTAGTTCGGTAGGTGTTCTATTAGTTTAGTTTATGTTCTATTAATTAAGTATGTGTCCCCTTGGTTTCGTCTGGAGATTAGGGAGAGGTTTAAATAGGATGGGAAAAGGTTTGTTTTTATATTTTTTATTTATAAATATTTATATTATATATTATATATATTAGTTCTTTTAATGTTTAAAAGAATGTGAAAAACTATAATTAATGCGAACTATATATTTAATTAGTAATTTATAGAATGTTTAAATTATGATAATATAGAAATAATAATTAAGATAAATAAACAAAAAAGAGAAGAAAGTAAAATAATTTAAGTAAGATAAAGAAGGATAAAGATAAGTAAAAGAAGATAAAATAGTCAATTAGGTAAGTAAAATCAGATAATTTAAGTAATTAAGATAAATACTCAATAAAACCTAATTAAAGATAAATATATAATAATTGATTAAATTGATAAAAAGTACTAAGGACTTATCTATAATCTCCAATGGAAATAGAGGTGTCAGTATTTATTTGATTAATGGGAGGGGTTATTTATTTATAGACGGATATTTTATTTCTTTAATGGAAATAGAGGTTTGAGTAAAGATAAGTTTATAAAATAAAGAGTGTAAGTTCTTTAAGAGGTGATAAAATGGATAAGATAGATAATATTTTTAATTCTTACATAGAAAATAAGATGTTTAATAATAAATCTGTCTTACAGGCTAATTATACTCCAGAGACTATTCCCCATAGGTTTAAGCAAATAGAGAGTGTTGCTTCCATTCTTGCTCCAGCTCTCAAGGGTGAAAGGGTTAGTAATTTGTTTGTTTATGGTAAGACTGGAAGCGGTAAGACTTTGAGTGTACAACATGTTGGAAATAGGATAATTGCTAAAGTCAATGAGTTAGGAAATGACAATTTGAAATTTTTATATTTGAATTGTAAGTTAAGAAAGGTTGCAGATACGGAATATAGGATAATTGCAGAGCTGATTCATTTATTAGGTGGGAAAGTTCCATCTACAGGTCTTCCTACAGATGAAGTTTATTCAAGATTTATAGATATGATTGATTCAAAGAAACAAATGATTATTCTTGTTTTGGATGAAATTGATCAAGCAGTTAAGAAGATTTCTGATAATTTTATATATACACTTACAAGAATGAATTCTGAGCTTAAGAATACTCAAATAAGTATTATAGGGATAAGCAACAGTCTTACTTTTATGGATAATTTAGATCCTAGGGTTAAGAGTTCTTTAGGAGAGGAAGAAATTGTTTTTCCTCCTTATAATGCATTACAACTTCAAGATATTTTAAGAGAAAGGGCTCAAGCAGCTTTTAAGGAAGGAATCTTAGAAGAGGGAGTCATATCTAAATGTGCGGCTTATGCCGCTAGGGAACACGGAGATGCTAGAAGGGCGTTAGATTTACTTAGAGTTGCAGGAGAATTGGCTGAGAGAGAGAATATGAAAAAAGTAAGTCTTAAATACATAGACCTTGCAAATCAGAAAATTGAAAAGGATAAAATGTTAGATGTAATAGAAAGCGAACCTGCTCAATTTCAACTTGTTCTTTATTCTATAATTGGGCTTTCAAACGATAAAAAATTTGGAAGTATTTTTACAGGAGATGTTTATAATAAGTATCAAGAAGTATGTGAAAAAACCAAGAATGAGGTTCTTACTCAAAGAAGAGTTTCTGATATAATCGCTGAATTTGACATGTTGGGTATTATTAATGCAAGAGTAATAAGTAAGGGAAGACAAGGGAGAACAAGGGAAATAAAATTAATGTTAAATGATATTATTAAAGAAAAGGCAATAGAAATGATAAAAGATAGCATTGGAATAGGGGGGGAATAATGAATCAGGAAATTTTGAGAGATGTAATGCAGAGAGGTTTACTTTTAGATAAGGAAGTTTTTGATATTATAAATTTAATTAGTGATAGGGGACTAGCTATCTCTATTTTGGATAATTTGGAAAGAGTGAGTGGGCAGAAAATGATAACTAAATCTATATTGAGGAATAATGAGGTTCTTGTTAAGGACATACTATCTAATTTTTCCGGAGGAGACGAATTAAGGTTTGATTATCTTTTTAAAGAAAAGAAAGAAGTCTTGGTTGAAGTAAAAAAAAAGATTGATGGTGCACAGATAGGTTATAGTCCAGATTATAAGATTTATTATGCAAATACTTTACCAGACCATAAGTTAGAGGTTAAAGATTTTACAGGACATTTTAGAGCTAGATATTATGAGATACAAAAGATTTTGATGAATAGACCAGAAGTTCAACAGAATCTTATTTCAATAGGAAAAATAGGAGGGAATAGGTCTTCTATTTCTTTGATAGGTATGGTTTCAGAAAAGAAGGTAACTAAAAATAAGAATTTATTGATAAAAATGGAAGACCTTACTGGGAGTATTAGTGTTTTAGTTAAAGTTGATAATGAGGACTTATTTAGTAAATTTGATGAACTCCAATTGGACGATATAGTTGCTGTTAAGGGTTCTGGAAATAGAGATATGATGTTTGCACATGACATTTTTTATCCAGATTCTTTTATTTATGAAAAAATAAAATTCGAAGAAGATATTAGTATTGCTTTTTTGTCCGATTTACATTGTGGAAGCGATAGACATTTATCTCAGAGCCTAGATAATTTTTTAAATTGGATAAATAGTGAGGATGCAAATGCAAAAAAAATAAGATATTTGTTTTTTGTAGGAGATAATGTAGATGGAGTTGGAATATTTCCTGGACAAGATAAAGTTTTAAAATTGAAAAGTATGGATGAGCAATACAAACTTCTTGCTAGTTACCTTAGTAGAATTCCTAAAAATATTACTATGTTTATGTGTCCTGGACAGCATGATGCGGTGAGAGTTGCTGAACCACAACCTATAATTAATAAGAGGTATGCTCCATATCTTTATGAAATAGACAATTTAGTATTGGTTACTAATCCTTCTCTTATAAAACTAATAGAGAAAGATAAAGAATTTAAAATTTTAATGTATCATGGAGCTAGTATTCATGGATTCATAAATGAGATTAAAGAGTTGAGGCTTATGAAAGCACACAATAGTCCTGCTAAAGCTGTTAAGCATATGTTAAAAAGAAGACATCTTGCACCATCACATGGGAGTTTTGTTTATATTCCTAATATTGAAAGGGATCCTTTAGTTATAAGCGAAACTCCAGATATACTATGTACTGGTGAAGTTCATAGATTAGATATAGAAAATTATAACGGCACAATAATTATAACAGGTAGTTGTTGGCAGGCTCAAACACCCTTTGAAGAAAAAGTTGGAAATATTCCAGACCCTGGGAAAGTTCCTGTTTTTAATTTAAAAACGAGGGAGCTTAAAATATATGACTTTGGCGTGGAGGAGGAAATAAATCGTGAATATTGATAATTATTTTGAGGAAATAAATCAGAAAGTTCAGGAGCAATTTTTGATTGCAGGTAAGGCAAGAGAGAAGGGTTTAGATAATGTTAATAGGGTGGAGATTCCAATAGCCACATCACTTGCTGAGAAGGCGATAGGTTTGATTTCAACTATTTATCCCCAAATAAATGATAAAAGAATAGTTGAAAGAATAATTGAACTGGAAAAGGAATTTGGACAGCTTGATAGTTGTGTTCCTTTTAGAATTGCAGAGGAAATTGCTAAGGAAAAGTTTTGTAAATTTGAAAGTCTTTTGCAAGCCATTGACGCTGGGATAAGGGTGGGATTTTCTTATATTACTTTAGGCGTCGTTTCAAGTCCTATTGAGGGATTTACTGGTTTGAAAGTAAAGAAGACAAAAAATGGAGAAGATTATTTCGTGGCTTATTTTTCTGGCCCAATAAGAAGTGCGGGAACGACTGCGGGGTGTGTTGTTCTTATGTTAATAGATTACCTTAGAGAAGTTTTTGGATATGCAAAATACGACCCGGACGAAAATGAGGTAAAAAGATATGTTACAGAAAATTATGATTATCATGAGAGAATAACTAATTTGCAATATTTGCCGAGTGAAGAGGAAATAACTTTTCTCGCTAAAAATATTCCTGTGGAAATTTCTGGAGAACCGAGTGAAGATAGAGAGGTTTCAAATTATAAAGATTTACCAAGGATTGAAACTAATTTTATAAGAGGGGGAATGTGCCTTATTTTTTCTGAGGGATTGGCGCAGAAGGCTCAAAAAGGATTTAGACTTTGGAAAGGGGTTCAGAAAAAAGGTTTTAATGTTAGTGGTTGGGAATTTCTTGATGAATATATAAAAATAAAAAATAAAAAAGATAAATCAAAATCAGATAATACTCCTACATATATTAAAGATATAGTAGCAGGTAGGCCTGTTTTTTCACATCCTTCAAGAAGCGGAGGTTTTAGATTTAGATATGGGCGGTCTAGAAATAATGGTTTTTCGGCAGTTTCTGTTCATCCAGCTACAATGGGAATAACAGATTCTTTTCTTTCTGGAGGAACTCAACTTAAAATAGAGAAGCCAACTAAAGGATGTACAATTAGTTCTTGTGATTTAATAGATGGCCCAATAGTAAAAATGAAAGATGGAAGTGTGAGAAAGATTAATAATTTAGAAGAGGCAAAGAAAGTTTATCCAGATGTTAAGGAAATAATTTACCTTGGAGATATTCTATTCACTTTTGGAGATGTTTTAAATAGAAATTATGAACTTTTGAAAGCAGGTTACGTTGAAGAGTGGTGGGCTTTAGAGGTTGAAAAGAAATTAGAGAGAAAATTGGATTTTGATAAGAATGAGATTGGATTTGTAAAAGCTGTTGAAATTTCTGAGGAAATTGGGGTTCCGCTTTATCCCAAATTTATTTTTTTCTGGAGAGAGATTGATTATGAGTCTTTTCTTTTTTTAATTGATTGGATATCCAACTCTAAAATAGTAGAGGATAGATTGATTATGCCTTACACTTTGAAAGACAGAGAGTTCTATCATGTAGCAAAAAGAGCACTTGAAATAGTAGGATGTGAACATAAAGTTTTTCTTGAAAGTGTGATTGTTTCTGGTGATGAAGCAAGGGCTTTATTAATTAATCTGGGTCTTGAAATGAATTATGATTTTGGTGAGAAATCTTTGGTGGTTTTGAAAAAAGTTAAAGAGAGTGAAGAGAAAGAAGTTTTGAAGATAGTAAATTCTTTGAGTAAGTTTATTATTAAAGATAAATCTGGTACTTTTATAGGTGCAAGAATGGGTAGACCTGAAAAGGCGAAACTGAGAAAATTAGTTGGAAGTCCGCATTGTTTATTTCCAGTAGGGGAAGAAGGTGGAAGACTGAGGAGTTTTAATTCGGCTCTTGAAGTAGGATATGTGAGGGCGGAATTTCCTAATTTTTGGTGTAGTAAATGTAATTGCGAAAGTGTTTATTCTAAATGTGAATCATGTGGAGAATTTTGTTCAAAAAGATATTATTGTCCAAGATGTGATGAAGATAAAATTGATAAATGTGATATTGAAGGACATAATTCTTTAGAGTATAAAGAGAGAAAGGTAGACATAAGAAACATATTTGAAAATGCACGAAGAAAAACAAAGGTGGGTGCTGATGAAGTTCCAATAATAAAGGGAGTAAAAGGAACGAGTAATAAAGACCATATTTGTGAAAATTTAGGAAAGGGTCTTTTAAGAGCAAAATATAATCTTCATGTTAACAAAGATGGAACTATAAGATATGATATGACTGAGATGGTATTAACTCATTTTAGGCCGAGGGAGATAGGAACGAGTATTGAAAAGTTGAGGGAAATGGGATATGAAAAAGATGTTGAAGGAAATAAATTAATTAATGATGAGCAAATTTTAGTTTTGTTTCCACATGATATTTTACTTCCTGTTTGTCCGGATACTTTGGATGAAAGAGCAGATGATGTTTTTTCGAGAATTTGTAAATTTGTCGATGATGAACTTGAAATTTTATATGGGCTGCCTAAGTTTTTTAATGTAAAGAAAAAAGAGGATTTGATAGGTGCTTTGATGGTTTGTATTGCACCACATATATGTACTGCAACAGTTGCTAGACTAATAGGATTCAGTAAAGTGCAAGCACTTGTAGCTAGTCCTTTTATGCATGCGGCTATGAGGAGAGATTGCGACGGTGATGAATCGGCAACTATGCTCTTAATGGATTTACTTCTTAACTTTTCTAGAAGTTTTTTACCTGCTCATAGAGGAGGAACACAGGATGCTCCTTTGGTATTAAATACTTACATAAAAGCAGGAGATGTAGATGATCAAATTTTAGATTTTGAAACTGGACCTTATCCTTTAGAATTGTACGAGCTTTCTGAACAGGGGAAACATTCTTCTGAAGTAAAAATTGAAACTGTAAGGCAAAGACTAAAAGATGGAAAAGGGGCTTTTAGTGATTTGTTTATTACACATAATAATTCTGATATTAATTTGGGAGTAACTAATACTTCTTATAAAATCCTTCCAAGTATGGCTGATAAAGTTGATAAGCAAATGGAGCTTTGTTCCAAAATAAGAGCAGTTGATGTGACTGATGTTGCTAGACTTATAATTGAAAGGCACTTTATAAGAGATACGAGGGGTAATTTAAGAAAATTTTCTATGCAGAGATTCAGATGTTCAAGTTGCAATGAGAAATATAGGAGACCCCCTTTGACAGGAGGATGTACAAAATGTGGGAAGAGAATAATATTTACAATTTCTGAAGGGAGCATTCTCAAGTATATGCAAAAGAGTCTTGACCTTGCAAGGGAGTATGATGTCGGAGCATATATAATTGAAAATTTAGAACTTACTGAAATGTATATTCAAAGTATTTTTGGGAAAGAGAAAGAGAAGCAGGAAGCTTTGAAGAAGTGGTTTAATTGAAGATATAAAAAATTATAGAGGGAAGAATTAGAGAACCCATTAGATTTATTTTCTTGGAATTTGAGAGTTGAGTGTAAATGCCTAGAGAGGTAGATGTGAGTAGTATAAATATCCCTAATAGTCCGGAGACAAAGAAATTAATTAATATTATCAAAAATAGAATAATTATAGAAAGATAATTGTAATTTATTTCAGAGATGTTTTTCACGAAGAATTTTGCTATTTTTATTGAAATTATTGAAGAGATAATTATTACAAAGATGGAGACTAATATAATGGAAGTTATTTGAAAATGAGATATTTTTCCTAAGTAATTTATTATGGCTACGGCACTTCCTGTTCTTGTTTTCCCTATCGAGTAAGCAGCTACAAAACTTAAGGACATTGTTAAAATTGCTATAAATCCTATTAAAAAGAGAAATTGCCTTTTACTTTGTTTTTTCAATTCTGAAGCAATTACTGCAGAATGACCAGAACCAATGCCTGGGAGAAAAGACATGAAAGGAGTAATTATTGCTCCAGATAAAATTGTCTTTATAAATTTAATTTTCCTTATTTTTGGTTTTTCTATTATTTGATTTGGTATTTTATTATTCTTTCTTATTGATAGAATTATGGAAGAGATTCCGAATAGTCCCGATAGTAATGGTAAGAGTGGTTCTTTTAGTGGGATGTTAAATGTGAAATATCCTAGAAAACCAGACATAAGGAAAATTATTAGAGCAGGAAATATTTTTTCTTCTCTAAATATTAAATAAATGCTTGCAATGATAAGAATTAGAGGTATAAAAGATTGGATTGATTGGAATATACGAGGAAGAATTAGGATGTATATTAGTGATAGAAAAGGAATGAATAAAATGGATGAAATTGATCCATATATACAAAGAGTTATTGCTTCGTATCCTCTTCCTTCTAATAGCATTCTGTGTCCTGGAAGAATTGATAAATAGGAATCTTCTTCTGGAGCGCCTAATAAAATGGAGGGAATAAAATCTGTTATGATGTGGGTTATGGAAAGTGAAACAATAAATATGGACATTGGAAAAGGGTTTGAGGAAATTATTTTTTCAAAGAAGGAAAGGGACAGGAAAGTTATTATGAGGTTTATGTGTAGCCCCGGGATTAAGCCAGTTATTGTTCCGATTAGTACACCGATGATGAGTGCAATTATTAATTCTAAAATCATACATTTAATTGATATGCTGGAATTAATAAGTTTTTATTCTTTTCAAAAAACATTTTGACTTTTTGTCCTTCAATCAGTTTGGATTAAATGATATTTAAAGACTGCTAAGAGTGCAAAAGGAATGGAAGCAAACACATTGTTTATAAATATGGGTTTGTTAATGAGAATGTGAATTTCAAACCCACTAAATGGAAAATAATAATCTCAATTGGAGTGATCATTGCATTTTATTTTTTGTTATTGTGGTTTTCAAGTAAGATTATGATTGAATGTTATCCTTGTCCTGCAACATTTAAAGCAAGTGATTGTGAAAAAGTTTTTGTTTTTGATATCCTTCCATCAGGTTCGAATTGTGGATGTTCTTGTCCTTTACCAACGCCTATTTCAAGTATCTTAACCCAATTATTAATATTATTATTTCCTGGAATTTTAGTTTATCTAATTTGGAGCTTATTCAAAAAGAAAAAGTGAGATTTATCTTATGCTATTTTGGCCTTTGTACCCCTAGTCAGTTGTTTATTAATAACTTCTTGTAAATTTCATACCGAAGTGCATCCGTAAAGGGGGTGAATTTTATTTTTCTTCTTGGTTTGGATAGGTAAATGCCGGTGAAGGTTCCGATGAGGATTCCCGCGATTAGTGAGAGAGTTATTTCGAGGAACATTATATTAGAAGGGTTTGGGATTTTTTAAGACGTGTTAAAAGGAATTTTTACAACAATATTTATATAGAATCTTGGTGATTATGGTTTAATGGAAAAATTTGTGCTTTTAGATAAGGTAGCAAATCATAGGGTTCTCACAAACAGAAAAAACAAGTTATCAAGAGAAGCGGGGGTATTCCTACATTTGCCACCATTTGTTACGTAATGTGTTACTTTCTATGCCAAATGGGAGCTTTTAGATTACTTAAAGTAACTTAAACTTACTATAAATATTGAATAATGCACGATTTATCGTTAAATATACTATGAACGGTGAATTATAGCCATATTATTTAAGCATTTCTTTCTATAATTCACTATTTATCGTATTTTCTCCGATAATCAGTATATAATAGAAAGCTTTTTAAGGATGAAAGAAGTAGTATTTGTATGGTAACTAAGTATGATATTTTTGAATTTGCTTATACAAATAGGCATCCATTAAAACCAATAGAGGTAGTCAAGAAATTCAAGAAAAATGAAAGTGAATATGATAATATCTATCGTATGCTTAAAGAGCTAGTTCGGGAAGATTTGCTGACAAAAACTAATTATGGTTTTCAGGCCAAGAAGAGTGATAAAACAAATTTACTTTATCAGATAATTTTTCATTGTCTAAGGAACGGCATTAATTACAATAGCTTATTAAATTCGGGTCTTGCGAAATTTTTAAGCAAAGCTCTTCAGAAAAAAGAAGTGACTTCAAAAGATATTAATCTGCATTCCCTTACATTAAGAAAATATGTAGACATTCTATATAAGAATGGCCTATTACTAATAATTTCTGAAAGGCCACTTAAAATTAAAGTTTTTTATAATGTTTTATTAAACAATCTTTTAGTTTATTTTGGATATAAACATAAAGTTATAACTGAAGATACAACTAGTTATT
>C687J35174_10004484_pt1 | contig 18733 bp, 21 predicted proteins | sample RifCSPhighO2_01_FD_35174 | JGI IMG/M metagenome (IMG submission 35174) | reverse complement strand
CGCTTCTTTTCGTCATTCTTCTTATGCTCCTCTGGAACCCACTTTTTCTCGTCTTTGACCCAGGCTTCGGCCTCTCGGTGGCGGCGACTGCAGGGCTCATCTGGCTTGCGCCACTTATTGAGATATGTCTTTCGTTCATGAAAAGCGCTTTTTGGAAAAACGTCGTGGCGACAACGCTCGCCGCGCAAATTGCCGTTCTTCCCCTCCTTCTTTACAATACCGGCAACCTTTCTATCGTTGCTATTCCAACGAACCTGCTTGTCGTGCCTCTCGTGCCTCTCGCGATGGGGCTCTCCGCGCTCGCCGGCTTCGCGGGAATAATTTTCAATTCTTTTGCTCCGCTTCTCGGCATCGTGCTCGCATTCCCCGCATATCTCGCCAACGCATATTTGATATTTATGGCACGCGAGAGCGCCGCGCTCCCGTTCGCCGCGTTTACGCTCCCATTCTTTCCGTTCTGGCTAATGCTCCTCGCCTATGCCGCACTCATCTACATTGCCTCGTCGAAACGTTTCTCCACAACACTCCAATTAAGATTCGCGAAGAAAGCATCAATGTAGTTCTTCTTTTCAGCGGGTATATAGTCCACCATGTAGGAGTGTTCCCAGAGGTCGAGCGCAAGCAGTATCGGCAGTCCGGCGAGCTGACCGACTTCGTGGTCGCCAACAAAGACGGTATGAATCTTTTGTGCTATTGGATCGCCGTACACGACAGCCCAGCCGATTCCGCGACTACCCGCAACCTCTCGTATGTGCGCAATAAGTCCGGCATCTCCATATTTTTCGGCAACAGTCGAGGCGAGCGATGAATCAGCATTCATGGCGGTAGCCCCACCTTCAAATTGAGAAAAGTAGTATTCGTGCATACGCATGCCGTCGAACTCGAAGGCGTACCGTCGTCGAAGTTCGCTCATAAGATATGCGTCTCCCTTTTCGTCTCGCATCTTCTTTAATTGTTCCGCAATAAGATTCACATGCTTTACGTAGCCCTCATACAAAGCAAGATGCACCTTAATTTGCTTTTCTGAAAGTCCCTGTAGAACGGGGAAGTTGAACGTCTTAGGTGAGTAAGTCATAGAGAGATACTATACTACAACCTATGCGCGTGCCGACATGGCTGTATTTTCTCGTGTTTACAGGGCTGCTTATTGGGAATGTAAAGGTCTACCAGACGCTATTCGCCAAGCCCGTGCTTACCGTTTCGGTGCTCAAGGTGGGGAAGGCAGAAAGCGGAAATAGTGCGACGCTCGTGCGCACGCCGAGCGGGAAAATACTTCTCATCGACGTTGGACCGGACGCGAGCATAGTACGCGCGCTCGGGCTCGCGCTGCCTCCCTGGCAGCGCCGCATTGACCTCGTGATACTGACGAGCACGAAATCTGCCTTCGCCGGCGGCTTGCCCGCACTTGAAAGTCGGTACCACGTTTCAAAACGTATCGACATCGGCGACAGCACCGCTCCCTATGGCTCGCGTCTTACGCCCGACAGCGACATCTTCATCAACATTATTGCTCCCTCTACGTTCACCGTTTCGTATGGCTCAACCATATTCTCTATCTCCTCCTCAACATCAAAAGGCGTCTACACTTCAGACGGAAATGCACAAAGTAGCGAAGTCTGACTTCGCTAGTAAGCGTTAAATGACACCGGCTTTCTTGAGCGCGGCGAAGGCGCCGTGCTTCTTGATGGTTTTGAGGCCCTTCACGGAGACGTCCACGATGACGGTTTTATTGAGTTCAGGCACATAGATACGGCGGCGCTGGAGATTGGCCTTGCGACGGACTTTCCCAGTCGGGTTAAATTGTGTCGCGCGGGTGCGGTTAGAATACCGCCCGCCGATTTGTGTACTTTTTCCCGTTATTTCACAGTGTCGTGCCATAGTCGCTGCATGGTAGCATGAGATGCAAAACCGGCAAACATGGCTATAATCCTTTCTCTCGTTGTCCTTATCCTCTCCATCATCGCGCACGAAGTGGCGCACGGCTACGCGGCGAACTCGCTTGGCGACCCGACCGCGCGCCTTGCCGGCCGTCTCACTCTCAATCCACTGCCACATATCGACCTCATGGGCTCTATCGTTATTCCCGCACTTCTTATCTTTACGCAGTCACCGATACTCTTCGGCTGGGCGAAGCCGGTGCCCTACAACCCCTACAATCTGAAGAATCAGCGGTGGGGCGAAGCGTTGGTCGCGATCGCCGGAAGCGCGACCAACATCCTGCTCGCAGTCATTTTTGGGCTTATTGTGCGTTTCGGTTCGATTCCGCTCGCTACAGGCGGCACCATGCTCGACGCAACGATGCTCTCTTTCGCCGCAACTATCGCGTTCATTAATCTCTTCCTCGGCCTCTTCAATCTCATACCGTTCCCGCCGCTTGACGGCTTCACCGTGCTCCGCTCCGCGCTCCCGTGGCACCTTTCTTCCGGTTTGCATCGCCTCGAACAGCACATCCGCGCCGCGGGCGCACTCTCGCTTATACTCTTTCTTGTCGTCTTTTCGTATATGTTCGCCGGGCCGTTCTTCAATCTCGTCCTCTGGCTTTTTGGACTCATCACGGGCGGGGGTATATAGTGGACGTATGGATTTCAATAAAATCCCGAAACAATTTTGCGAGAATGTTGTCGCGGGGCATTCACAGGAGAATTTCGTCATGATCATGAGCGTCGGCGAGACGGCAACCGCCTATGCGCTTACTCCACCGCACATGAAGCGGCTCGTACAGAGTCTCACCCACCAGGTGGGAGAATACGAAAAGAAGTTCGGCGCCATAGACGCGAAGTGGTCGCCGGGCATCGAAAGTCCGCTCCAATCCAAGGATATTAAAGGTAGCGGGGCGTAAGGGTTGTATATAAAGCAAGGAGGCTTGGAAGCCTCCTTACGGAACGACGGGGAGTTCGCGAAATTGTTGGGTTGCTCTTCCACGATACTCCAGGAACAGGGTGACGCAACTCCTTACGACAGCCGAATCTCTGATGGGACAGAAGTAATAATCTCTTCCATCTATCCGAACGGCTCGATGAAACCCATTAAGCTGCGCACCGCAGTGTACGCAAGTGTGCATGATGTGTCTCCTCTGAACATGCCCTGGATATCAGGATATACCAACACCTCGCCACATTTTCCGTTATGCACTGCTGCTATACTAGTAAGTAATGGAATACCAAGTGCCGCAATTCATCGAGGTCGAGGACAAGATCGTCGGACCTTTGACCCTTAAACAATTCATCTACATCGCTGGCGCGAGCGGGCTTTGTGTGCTTTTTTTCGTCTACTTGCCGATCGTTGTCGCATTCCTGCTTGCAGCGCCGGTGGTAGTGCTTGCCGCAGCGCTCGCATTCTACAAGGTCAACGGAAAACCCTTCATCGAGATGCTTGAAGCCGGTTTCAACTACTACATCGGTGCGAAACTCTTTCTCTGGAAACGACATGAGCCGCCCGCCGGAGGCGGGTCTGCCTCCGGCGGAAATGCCGCGGTGGCCATAGCAGCCGCCGCGGAGTCTTCCCGTGTACTTCGTGGTACGCCGAAACTCACGCGAGGGAAACTTTCCGAACTCGCGTGGTCACTCGATGTGTCCGCCAGAGGCGGATCCGCCTCTGGCGAAAAGACGACCCTCGAAGAAGACAAAAACAAAAATTAGTATGGCGACAAAACCAGTCAGTGCGACGCAACAATTTGTTTCGGTCAAGGAAATCCGAAACGGCATTATTATTTTGAAGGACGGAAGCTATCGTGGTGTGCTCATTTGTTCCTCTATCAATTTTGGACTGAAGTCTGCCGACGAACAACACGCCATAACGCTTGGCTTTCAGAGTTTTCTCAATACGCTCGACTTCTCGATCCAGATCGTCGTGAACTCGCGCAAAATGGATCTCCGCCCGTATCTTGCACTGCTCGAAGAAAAAGCTCCCGCGCAGAAGACCGAGCTCATGCGAATTCAACTGCACGAATATATTGAATTTGTTCGTTCCTTCGCTGACCAAGCGAATATTATGACGAAGTCTTTTTATATCGTCGTGCCCTACTCTCCGCGCGTTTCTGCTGTCGGGGCGGTTCGTTTTCTCAAGCGCGAAAACGCAGCTGTGAAGAACGCCGCCGCCGAGACTTCCTTTGAGGAGGATCGCGCGCAGCTCGAGCAGCGGCTCTCGCTCGTCGCGGGAGGGCTCACGGGCACTGGCGTCCGCGCAGTACCGCTTGGAACCGAAGAAATCATTGAACTCTTGTATCGCTCCTTCAACCCGGGCGAACTCGAGAATCCCATCCGTCTCGACAACTAATATGGCACTCCTCGACTTTCTCAATCGCAAACATAACGAAGAACCGGACATCGTGCCGGTCTTGCCGAAAGATATTTACAAACAAGGATCGCTTGATCTTATTGACACCATCGCTCCGACCGCGCTCAAAATCGGTTCACGCGAGCTCGAGCTCGGCGAGAAATTCGTTCGCGCTTTTTACACCATTTCGTATCCGCGTTTCCTCGCCGACAGCTGGTTCTCGCCGGTCATCAATCTCGACAAGGTGCTTGATGTTTCTCTGTTCATTCACCCAATAGAGACCGAACAGGCATTGCGCGGTTTCCAAAAAAAAGTTGCCGAGATACAAAGTCAGATCAACGAGCGGGAGGCGAAAGGTCTTGTACGCGATCCTCTTCTCGATGCGTCGTATCAGAATATCGAGACGTTACGTGACCAGCTCCAACAAGCTGAAGAAAGAATATTTGATGTCGGTCTGTATCTCGCCCTCTACGGCGACACGAAAGAAGAGATCGATAAGACCGAGGGTGATATCCGCGGTATTCTCGACGCCAAACTCGTCTACACCAAGCCGGCACTGTTCCAGCAGGAGCAGGGATTCCGCTCGTGCCTCCCCTTGGGCACGGATGAACTCCTCGTTAATTCAAAACTGAATTCGTCACCTCTCTCTTCAATATTCCCCTTCGTCTCGTTCGACCTCACGAGTGACCGCGGTATTCTCTACGGCATCAATCGCCACAATTCCTCGCTCATCCTTTTCGACCGCTTCTCGCTTGAAAACTATAATTCCGTCGTTTTCGCGAAGTCGGGCGCTGGCAAGAGCTACGCGATGAAACTCGAAATTCTTCGATCGCTCATGTTCGGGACCGACGTCATCGTCATTGACCCCGAGCATGAGTACGAACAACTTGCGGAGGCGACTGGTGGGCGCTCATTCCATATCTCGCTCTCTTCCGAACATCATATTAATCCGTTTGACCTCCCACCGGTTAAAGAAGATGAGGACCCGAAAGACATTTTGCGCTCTAATATTATCGCGCTTGTCGGGCTCTTCCGTATTATGCTCTCCGGCCTCTCGCCCGAAGAAGATGCCATCGTTGACCGCGCGGTGAGCGAGACGTATGCGCTCAAAGACATCACCGGCGATGCTGATTTTACCGGCGCAGAACCGCCGCTCCTCTCCGACTTCGAGCAGGTGCTCTCCGGCATGGAGGGAAGTGAATCGTTGATCCAACGTCTCTCTAAATATACGCGCGGCACGTGGGCGGGATTTCTCAACCAACCGACCAATATCGATATTAAACAGCAGTTCGCGGTCTTCTCGGTACGCGACATGGAAGACGAATTGAAGCCGGTAGCGATGTACATCGTCACGCACTACATCTGGAATGCGGTGCGTCATGAGCTCAAAAAGCGGCTGCTCGTTATCGACGAAGCGTGGTGGATGATGAAAAGCGATGATACCGCCTCTTTTCTCTATTCTCTCGCAAAGCGAGGGCGCAAATATTATCTCGGTGTCGCTACCATCACGCAGGAAGTCGAGGATTTCCTCAACTCACAGTATGGCCGCGCTATTCTCAACAACTCATCGCTTCAGCTTCTTATGAAACAATCGACGACAACCATTGATGTGTTGCAGAAAACGTTTAAATTAACCGAGGAAGAGAAATATCTCCTCCTTGAGGCGGGCGTGGGGGAGGGGCTTTTCTTCGCAGGATTGAAGCATGTCGCGATTAAGGTCGTCGCGAGTTATACCGAGGACCAGATCATCACCTCCGACCCGTCCCAGCTCCTCGCGATACAGCAGGAGAAGGAGCGCCATGCCGCAGAAAAGAAATAGTCAGGAACCACCGAAGGTGATGACCTGGGGGAAGGCGGCACCTACGTTGGTTATCGCTGCTATTTTTGATGTTCTCCGCTTAATGTTTATGTTTTTTTGGTTCTTTGGACCGGCACTTGTCGGACTGTACTGCACTGTCAAAGTCGGCGACGTATGGGTCGTTGGGACATTGTTGGCAAAGGGGTGTGTCGCCGGTGCTGCGGCGATTGGTATTGGCGGTTTCGCTCCTATCGCGGCTTTTGGCGTTATTATGGCGATGGCTGTTGGATTCGCCGGTTGGCTCACGGTTGGGTTTATCCTCCTCATTTTCAATAAACGCATTTTCAAAGAAAATGCGCTGTGGTTCGTCGGTAGTCTCCTTATAAGTGAAATCCCCATCGTCGGTTCCGTACCGGCTATTACTATCGTCGTACGGAAGATGTATAGCAATCAAATCAAGCTCGAAAAAGCAGCCCTAAAGAAATATCAAGACGAGCAAACAGCGACACAATTGAAAGAACAGCAGCAGCAAGCTGTGCAACGTCAAGCGGCCCAACAAGCACAAGCAGCAAATGATGAACTCTATGACCAAGCCCAAACTGCAAACGATGAAGACTATGGAATCCCCGACGTGGTGCGCAAGAGGGCATAATGGCTGTCTTTCATTGGTTGTATACTGAAGGTATGCGTTTCGGGTTTCTTATCACTTTCGCCTTGACTCTTACACTGCCTGTAGCAGCTGTGGCGCAGTCTCTCGGAGGTTTGGGGAGTACCGATTCTTTCACATTCTCGCTTAGTCCACAGTACCCGACGCCCCACAGCCAGGCGACACTTTCCTTCGTCTCCGGTTCTGTTGACCTTGCCAACGCAACGGTAGCAGTTTCAGTCGCCGGTAAAAATATCTACAACGGCAGCGTGCAGCCGCTCGCGATAGCGCTCGGGGGAGCAGGAAGCCTCACCACCATCAAAGTAATCGTGACCTCAAACGCTACGAACTATAGTCAAACGCTCACGGTCCAGCCTCAAGATGTTGCTCTCGTTGTCGAACCTATTTCATCGGCCCCGCCCTTGTATCCCGGCAAGTCCTTGGTACCGCTCGAAGGGAGCGTACGGGTTGTCGCGGTCGCACATGTAAGAAGTGCGGGCGGAAAAGTCTTTGACCCTTCAGCACTTTCTTATACATGGACAATCGATGGCACCCAAATAATAAACTCCTCGGGTATCGGTAAAGAAACGGTCATCGTTGCCTCGCCGCTGCAGTACCGCGCGCGAAAGGTCTCGGTTGCCGTTACCAGTCAAGACGGGAATCTCGCAGGCGGTGCTTCGCTTTCGCTCACCGCCGCGCTACCGTCGGTCCGCATTTATGAGAACGATCCCCTGCTCGGCATTCTCTACGACCGTGCACTCTCGGGCGCCTTTACCATCCGCGGCGCGGAAGTGACGCTGTATGCCGCGCCATTTTCACTACCGACAACGAATGGCACGCCGCTCATGCAATGGTTCTTAAATGGCACCGCCGCACAGACCGGGAACTTTATAACGCTGCGGCCAACGGGAAGCGGGAAGGGAAACGCTTCACTCTCGCTTGTCGCTTCTTCTGACACCTCGACAAAAGTGACTACAAATCTCTCGCTTCTCTTCGGTGCGACGGCGGGTTCTAACTTCTTTGGCTTATGAAAAAAACTCTCATCGTCATCGTCTTGCTTGTCACTAGTGTGTCAGTTGCATTCGCCCAAGGCGAGCGGAGTGCAGGGACAGCCGGTTGTACTGATCCGACCGCTTCGAACTATAGGGAGGGTGCAACGATCGATGACGGCTCGTGCAAAGATGGAAATGTAAAAGAGGAGGTCGAAAGAATTCAAGCAGAAAACGCTCAACGTGCCAATGCTACACCAAAAGGAGCTCAAAGCGGCTTCACGGCGCTTGCGCCCATTCCGGGCCTTACCGATACCAGTAATACGAGCGCGGTAAACTCGGAATCGCTCGCGAATTTCTTTAACAATCTCTATAAGTATCTTATCGGGCTCGCCGCAGTACTCGCCGTCGTCATGATCATTTGGGGCGGACTTGAAATAGCATTCAATAAAGACAGCGTAAGCAAGATAACGGACGCCAAGGGGCGCATTGTACAGGCGATTCTCGGTCTCATTCTCGTCCTCTCGCCCGTCCTCGTTTTCTCCATCATCAACCCGAGCATTCTTAATCTTTCTGTCAACCTTCCCGAACTCAAGACCAAATCAAGTACCCCAATCCAGACGACTCCACGAACTCTACCTATATGCAACTCTATTATCAGAAAGAATTGCATACCTAGAGCTGACGCTGTAAATGCGGTCGCTGAGGGCCTGTATACGGATCCGCAAAGTGGTGGGTGGTGTTATCAAATTAAGCCCCTACCAGACACTTCCCAATGTGTTGGTTTTTGTAATTATGTGTGCGGTAATCAAACTCAGTGTGGGGCGGCTCTTGCGGATGAAAAGCCACCAAAAGGTAGTGGGGCTAACCTTGTACCGGGTGCTGCTTGCACACTATACGCCAAATAATTATGCGACGCACATTTATCATTCTCGCAATTGTGATAGTCCTCGCCGGAATCGGGGTCGGGGTTTATTTTTACTTTTTCGCTGGCGCGGCGAGCGTCGCCGTTGCGCCGAGTGGAACCACGAGCTTACCGACAGCAGGACAAACGACGACGTCAAGCACTGGGACAACTCCAACTACCACCACAAGCTCATCAAACACACCGACGACAGTTTCTGCGCGGCTGGTACAGATAAGTAAAGGGCCTGTTGTCCCTGGCGAAGTTGTCGTCAATATCCCTGCGCCAAACGCGAGTTCCTCACCCGAAGTTTCCGTACACTACATTGAACGCCAAAGTGGCAACGTTTTTTCATATTCCGTTCGCGCAAAAAAAATTACCCGTACGAGTAACCGAACGGTCCCCGGCATCCAGTCCGCCTCGTGGCTTCCAGATGCATCCGTCGCTTTCGTACGCTACCTTTCGGGCACCGATGCTGAAACAATTAATACGTACGCTCTCCCGGCAAACGGTTCGAGCGGTTTCTTCTTGCCCAAGAATCTCTCCGACATCAGTGTGTCGTCGACCAACATCCTGACGCTCACTTCGGGCGTTAATGGCTCCGCCGCTTCGCTCGAACGGACCGATGGCACACGCCCATCAACGGTTTTCACGACTCCTCTCTCCGCTCTCCGCATTTCGTTTGCAGGAAAGTCTCGCTATCTCGCATTCACCAAACCAACCGCCACGCTTCCGGGCAACGCCTTTCTTGTCGATAGCGCAGGACGTTTCTCCCGTATCGCTGGACCGCTAAGTGGTCTTGTCGCCCTTCCTAGCTCCTCGGGGAAATGGGTTCTGATTAGTTACACGCTTAACAACGCGATGCAATTAGAACTCGTTAACACGGACACGAGCAGCATACTTCCCCTTCCTGTTGCAACTATTGCGGACAAATGCGCGTGGGCGGCCGACGACTCGGCTATTTATTGCGGTATTCCGATAGACCCTCCCGCAACGGCGGTTTACCCCGATGATTGGTACCAGGGAGCGGTTACTCTCTCTGATCGAATATGGAAGATAGACGTCGCGGGTCGCTATGCGCAGCTTGTACTTGATTTTGAAAATGAGACAGAAAATTCTCTTGATGCGAAAGCCCTCGCTCTCGATGCCGCTGGCACCGTACTGGTGTTCATGAATAAAAATGACAGCTCACTCTGGAGCTACTCGCTTTGATGTCTCTGCAGTAATAGTGCGGCGCATGTGCCATTCTTGGAGTGACCCCGCAAGGTTGGTCGTGATGAAATAGAGCGCGATGGCACTTGAAGTCGTGTACGAAATGGCTCCGATGATGAACGGAAACACATATTTTAACTGCATCCCCATAACTCTCTGAAAATCATTCTGCATACTCTTGGTGTCGGAAGGCTTCATCGTCCCCGAGAGTGCGAGGTGCGCCTGAAGAAATTGAGTAAGGCCGGCGAGAATTGCGAGCACCATACTCTTACCCGCAACTGAAATGAGCCCAAGAAATTCGAGCGAAACGCTGTGTGGTATCGGTGTAAACGCATATAACCGCGCCGCATTAACGGTTGAGAATGGTTCATAATAGAAAACCCAATAGAGTGCAAGCAACACGGGGATCTGAATAAAGACGGTGAGGATGCTCGCGAACGGATTCACTTGCGCTTCCCTATACAGGGCGAGTGTTCCGAGTGCTTCCTTCTCTTTATCTCCTTTATGTTTTTCCTTCAGCTCTTTTATCTTCGGCTCTAATACTTTCATTGCGCGCTGGGTTCGCGCCGCTGAGAGAGAAAATGGGAGAAGAATGAGCCGAATAACGATAGTAATCAATATGACCGCAATCCCAACGTCAGAGCCCGGTACGAGCGCGACAAGGGCGACAAGAGCGTTATAGATCGGATTATAAAAAAATGCGTTAAAGAAAGTCGAAATCACAAATGGATATTAGGTTTGGTATGGATGCTCGAAAGAAGTGTGGAAAGTTCTGTTTCTATGTCCTGATAGTCTACACTATCCACGGATGGTCGCGGAAAAACGATAAGAGCAGGAGGCAGAGACAATTTCCTTAGTACGCCAAGCACTCGGCGTTTAATACGGTGCCGAGTGACCGCGAGACGGGCGATTTTTTTCGATACCACAACGGCATATCCTTTCGTCCCTGGTGGAGGGATACCAATGGTGAAGTGCGGAGACGAGAACCGTTTATAGGCCTTCTGCGCACCAGGAAACGCTGCACGGGGAAGTCGTTCTTTGCGAGGAAACACAAGGGGAAATTAGACCGCGAGGCGCGTACGGCCAGCGCGGCGACGGTGCCGTATAATGCGGCGACCGGCGCTTGTTCTGGTTCGAGAAAGAAACCCATGGGTAGTCGCCCGCTTCCGTTTCTTTGGTTGATACGTTCGTTTTGACATACAAAATAAGAAAAATAATTATACACATGATACTAACAGGTTCTCCCCGAAATACCAGTCTACCGCTTGTCTTCAATTCGAGTATACTCCAAGCACTATGGACAAGGGAAATCCGCGAGAGTTGTGGGAATACGTGCTGACACAAGTTGAACTTTCTATCTCGCCCGCAAATTTTAATACGTGGTTTCGTAACAGTTTTATCGCAAAAATAGGAGAGGATGGGGTGGTGAGCATTGGGGTTCCAAGCCAATTTTTTAAGGATTGGTATCTTAAAAAGTTTCATACACTCCTTCTGAAGGTGTTCCGAGACGTGTCATATGAGTTTCGTAACATTGAATATCTTATTATGAAAGATGAACACCGCAGGGTGTCAAAAGAAACGAGGAACGTCCGTGGAGCGCTTGAACTTCCGTTGCATGAATTTTATATCAACAAAAGCGACAATCTGAACCCGCGTTATACTTTTGATACGTTTGTCATCGGTGCGTTTAACAATCTCGCGTATGCGGCAGCGCAAGCAGTGCTCGCGCGCCCCGGTATTACCTACAACCCTCTCTTTATTTACGGCGACACCGGCCGTGGGAAAACGCACCTCATCCAAGCGATTGGAAATCAATTCAAAAAACAGTACACGGGACGAAAAGTTTTTTATCTCACTTCAGAAAAATTCACTGTAGATTACACTGACTCGGTGCAGGCGGGAACAGCGAATCGCTTTAAAGACAAGTACCGCCAATACGATCTCCTTATTATGGATGATATTCAATTCCTTTCAAAAAAATTAAAGACAGAAGAGGAATTATTCCATCTTTTTAATGCGCTGCACGACACGAATAAACAAATTATTTTTTCGTCTGACCGTGCTCCTGCCGCCATTCCCGACATTGCCGAGCGACTAAAAGGCCGTTTGGCAAGCGGTATGACGGTCGATATCGGTGAGCCGGATCCGGAATCACGTATGGCAATCGTGCGGAAGAAAGCCGCTTCGCAGGGAGTCATACTCTCAGATGAGGTTATTGAATATGTTGCAGCCACCATGAGCGGATCCATCCGTGAGTTGGAGGGAATGGTGAACAGTATTATTTGTCATGCACAAGTAAAGGGATTTGCACCGAACATTGCTGAAGTACGCCAATCTCTCCGTTCTTTTACCCGCCCCCAAAGGAATATATCCGTAAAGAATGTGGTAGACAAAGTTGCTGAATTTTATGGTATTGATGAGGACAGTATCTACGAAAAAACACGGAGAAGGGAAGTCGTACGACCACGACAAATTATCATGTACATCTTGCGAGAAGATTTCAGTATCTCGTATCCAACTATTGGAACAAAACTTGGTGGTCGTGACCACACAACCGTTATCCACTCATGTGAGAAGATAAAACGAGAAGTAATTGTGGATAACGAACTTGCAAAAGAAATTCAAAATATTCGTACTCTCCTTGTATAATCTTCTTTATGTACTTATCAACATGTTATGGAAGTAATGAGAACAAAAATAAACAACTTCTATATATATCCTTACCGCTATCCACTATATCAACACCCTTAATAAGATGAAGATAATATGAATATTTCAATAGAAAAAAAAGAATTCTCTAACGCAGTGTATAAAGTAGCGCGTTTTGCCGAACGAAAGAGCACGACACTCCCTGTGCTCTCTTCGATTCTTATTCTTGCCGGAAGTGAAGGGATAAAAATGCGTGCCACTAATCTTGAAACTGGTATTGATCTAAAAATTGAAGGAAAACGGATTCATGATGGAGTTGTTGCAATACCAGCAACTATTCTTCAACAAGTGGCAAGTTCTCTTACTCAAGAAGGAAATATTACTCTTGAACATATCGGCGATATAGTTTCTCTTGCAAGCGGCAGCGGTAAAAGTCTCATAAAGACGGTTCCGTATGAAGATTTTCCTTCTATTCCGTTTCCGGAAAAACCGAAAAATAGGATAGTACTTCCAGGAGTTCTTCTTAAGGATCTTTTTGTTTCTATTGCTTCTTGTGCTTCATCTTCCACGATTCGGCCGGAACTAGCGAGTATATATATGTTTATAGAGGGAGGAGTGCTTACTGCCGCCGCAACAGATTCGTTCAGACTTGCAGAGAAAAAAATTCCGCTTCTGAACAAAGGAACACAAGGAAAATTTCTTATTCCGGCAAAAAACGCTCTCGATATAGCGCAAGCGCTTCCCGACGACGATATTATTATGTCGTTTGATGATCATCAATGTGCTTTTATAGCACCTCAGGGAATGTTCGTCTCACGTCTTACGAATGCGGTATACCCCGATTATCGCCAAATTATTCCAAAAGAATCTGTTGTCGAAGCGATTGTATTGAGGAAAGACTTCGAAGCGGCATTAAAACGAACGATTGTTTTTTCAGATTCTTTCCAGAAAGTACGAATAAGTTTCGATTCCAAGAAAAATATTTTTTCCTTTTTTGCGAGAAATGCCGATATTGGAGAGTCATCAGAAGCGCTTGGGGCCCGTATATCGGGAAATGCTCTTGAACTTTCCTTCAATCATCGATACCTCTCCACAATATTATCGCTCACAAGCACGGAAAGTCTTTCCCTTTTTGCAGCGGGGATTGGTCGTCCTCTTATTATGAAAGGCGTTGGCGATACATCGCTTCTCTACCTCGTTTCTCCAATGAACCAGTGATATTCCATTTACATCGTACTCGTTGCCGTTACATCGGCTGAAAGGGGTACCGGAAGCATAACGCCACCTGAAAAAGCAGCAGGATGGCTCACGTACCAGGAAGAGACGGCATATTCCCAATAAGCGAATTGGGGATCTTGTGCGGGGTCGGTAGGAGGAGGTCCTTGGGGGTTACGTTTATCCGTCCAGTACAGTAAACTGTGCGGCACGATGTTTCCTTGTGCATCAGGCACGCGCCAATTTCCCTGTAACATTGGCGGAACAGAAGCAAAAATAGGAGAGGGTTCTCCAAAATAAGTTTTTGGATATTTTGACAGCGCATAGGCCATCGCTTCGTGCCACATCGGTGCTGCAATAAAACCAGCAATGGATTTCACCATAGGAGTGTTGTCGTTGTTTCCTACCCATACGCCAAGTGCAACCGAAGGGGTGTAACCGACAACCCACGCATCGCGCGTGTCATCGGTCGTGCCGGTCTTAACGGCGACATCGTAACCGGAGAAGGAGAGCGGTGAATTGAGGGGATATTCCGGCAGACGCGCCGGGGCATCGGAAAGCATCGCGGAAATATCACGTGCGATAGTTGTCGGCAACACGCGGGTCTGTTGTTGGACGTACTGTTCGAGGGTAGTACCTTCGGCATCGTCTATTTCGAGTATCCCTGTTGGGGTATTGAGAACCCCATCATTTGCAAAAACGGCATACGCGCCGGTAAGATCGAGAAGACGTACCTCACCTCCGCCAAGGACAAGGGTTAACCCGTATTGGTTTGGATCGCCGAGGGTAGTGAGACCGAATGATTTTGCAAGATTTATGGCATTTTGTATGCCAGTGAGGTACAAAACTTTGACGGCGGGAATGTTGATTGATTGTGCAAGTGCGGTTTCAAATGTCATTGGACCGCGGTAAGAGTTATCATAATCGGATGGGGCATAACAAGGAGGAGTGTTATTCATGGTATCTGACGGTCTGCATAGTGTTGAGAATTGCGTTGGCACGTCAAATATGACCGTATCGCGCGTGTAGCCGTTCATAAGTGCAAGTGAATAGATAAACGGCTTCATGGCAGAACCTGGCTGTCGAAGGGCGAGAGTGGCGTTATATTGACCATCGATTTCTTTATCGAAGAAGTTTCGTGAACCGACCATGGCAAGAATCTGTCCGGTTGAGGGGTCAATGGCGATGAGAGAACCGTTTGAGGCTTTAAATTTCTTTACATTATCGAGTGCGTAATGGTTCACAATCGATTCGACTTTTGTCTCAAGGTCTGTGTCGAGCGTTGTGATTACTCTCAATCCGGAGAGGAGGGCGCTTGGGCCGTACTTTTCTTCGATTTGGTTGAGGATATAAAAAACAAAGTGCGGTGCGATGATGGCGCTACCGCCTGCAGGCGCGAAAGAAACTTTTTCATTTTTTGCAGCCGCATACGCATCATTGTCTATAAAACCAAGCGCATACATTCGGTCAAGCACCAGATCTTTGCGTGCAATAAGGTCTTCTTTATGCGTGCCATAGGGCGAATAGCGCGTTGGAGCTTGGATCATCGCTGCGAGGTATGCTGCTTGAGCAAGAGAAAGATTTTTCGCGGGGACGCCGAAGTAAGCTTCCGAAGCAGCTTCGACGCCATAGAGGGTACCGCCATAGGGGACATCATTGAGGTACGTTTCGATGATTTTATCTTTCGAATAGACCTGTTCAAGCCTCAAGGCGAGAACCCACTCATGGAGTTTACGGATGACGCTCTTTTTGCTGGTCAAGAGCGTATTTTTTACGACTTGTTGGGTAATGGTCGAGCCGCCTTGAGAAAGCGAGCCGCCGAGTATATCGGCAATCATGGCACGAACAATGGAACTAAAACGAATACCGCCGTGCTCATAGAAGCTTGAATCTTCAATCGCTATTGAGGCGTTTATGACATTCGGCGATATGTTCGCGAGCGGTACGACGTCTCGTTTTGCATCTCGGTTGTAGTCATAGAGAAGCACTTCACCGGTACGGTCGTAAATTTTGGTCGATTGGTCAATTTTGCGGTTTGCAAAAGAATCAATATCGGGTGTCGGCGTGAGGGCGACCGCGAAGAGAATTCCTCCTACGACGAGGAATCCGAGTCCGAAAAACGCAAGAATAAGCGCAATAACCGTATGCCTCCACGAGGCATCAAAACGGGCAATCATATCCCGTACTGTATCACGTAGTTAATACGTTTCTTCGTCCTCTTCCTCGGTCTCGAACTGCTTCACCTCATCGTCGACAAGGTTTTCGTCGAGAATCTCATCGTCCATCATACGGATATATGTACCAAAAAAAATTCTTCGTGCAAGTGGGGAAATTGTTCCCTGTGGATTAGCGGGAGGAAAGGCCCGCAGCGAGTGCGGTGATGCCAATGGCTATCGCATCCAACTCGTCATCAAGGCGTTTCTTCTTTGGGAGTATGAGAAGCCGCGGGATCATGCGTGCAACCGCTTTTTTGTCCGCAGCGCCATGGCCGGTAATGGCCAACTTCACCTGTTGGGGCGAACATTCAACGACCGGGAGGGACGCAACACCGGCGGCAGCCAGTACTGCGCCTCGCGCTTCGGCGACACCGAGAGCCGTTTTTTTGTTGGCGCTAAAAAAGAGTGTCTCGATACCGAGGGCGTCAGGCGCATACGTGCTGATTGCTGCGGCAACAGCTTTCGATATGTGCGCGAGGCGCTCTTCGGGGGTACCTTTCTCGGGTTGTATGCAATGACTCATGATGAAAGTTGGCCGTGAAGCATTACCCTCAAGTACGGCAATGCCGAGTCGGTCGTAGCCCGGATCAATCGCCAATATTCTCATACCCTCGGGCATTGGTGAACACCTGTTGCACGTCAGCGTGCACGTCGAACGCCTCAAGGATGACACCAAGACGTTTCTCGTCTTCGCCAGACACTTCCATCAACGGTTCGTTCGGCATATAAGTATCGCCCGCTTTCGTAAATGCCCAACTTGCCGCGCCAGGAGAAGCGAGCTCAATCCCCTGAAGCAGGAGTGCGTGTTTTATTTCTTGCGTCGTGCGGTTTTTATTGTCGGTCAGTGCATGCACCATAAGCGCGACACCTCCCGGACCGTATGCTTCGTAGACAACGGGAATAAGGTCGCCCGCATCTTTCGACATACCTTTTGCTACAGCACGCTCAATGTTGTCTTTGGGCATGTTCGCAGCCTTCGCGCGTGCAATAACCGCCATGAGAGATGGAGAATCTTTTCCGCCGGAGGCGGATCCTCCTCCGGCAGACTTTGATTCAAGCGCGATGAGACGCGCATAACGCGAAAAGACTCGGCTCTTCGCTGCGTCGGTTACCGATTTCTGTCGCTTGATTTGGGACCATTTGCTGTGCCCTGACATGTATGAGCTATACTACACCAATCAAACTGTACTCATGTCCTGGTCATTTCTCTTAAAATTATCCCTCACGGTGGCCGTCTTTCTTTTAGCTTTTGTTCTCTATGGTTACCTCACAGTAGCGAGTTCAGCATGTTTAATTATTTTTGCCTGCTCGGGAGACGGGTGCAATCAACCGTGGACATGCGATGTCTTTGGGTCTGTAATTCCTTCCTTGGGTATCCCGCTGGTAGTAGCGATACTTTTCTATATTAAATATCCGTTTCAGAAAAAAGTTAAAAAAGACTAGACTTTCCTTCAAGATATTCGCGACCTGCCGGTGTGAGGATACGACCGCGGGGGGAGCGTTCGATGAATCCAAGGCGGAGCAGATACGGCTCGTAGACGTATTCAACCGTGTCGGGGTCTTCGTGGAGAGCGGCCGCGAGCGCGCGGACACCCGCGGGGCCGCCGTGGAAACTTTTGAGAAGCGTTTCGAGGTAGCGTCGATCGTCCTTGGTGAGACCATATTCATCGATGCCAAAAAGAACGCACGCCTCGTCGCACAGTTTCGCGGAGAGAATCCGTTCGTGCACTTCGGAGAAGTCGCGCACTCGTTTCAGGAGCGCATTCGCGACGCGCGGCGTCGCACGACTTCTCGCAGCAATACGTTCAATAACCTCTTCGGGTGCCTTGAGGTTCAGGAGCTTCGCCGAACGGCGAATAATGTCTCGCAGGTCATCATCATTATAAAAATCGAGCTGATAGATGCCCCCGCCGAAGCGCGAGCGCAGGGGGCCGGAAAGTTCCGCAACGCGCGTGGTCGCCCCAACAAGAGTGAATGGCGAGAGTGCGAGTTCAACCGTGCGCGCCGAGGGCCCTTTGCCCAAAATGATGTCGAGGTGACCCGATTCAAGCGCGGGGTAGAGCAATTCTTCGATCTTGCGCGAAAGGCGATGGATCTCATCAATAAAAAGGACGGTGTTCGGCTCGAGGTTCGTGAGTATCGCGGCGAGATCACCCGCCCGCTCGATAGCGACACCCGAGGTTGTTTTCAAGGGCGATTCAAGCGTTGCGGCGACGAGGTGGGCGAGTGTTGTCTTCCCGACGCCCGGGGGGCCATAGAAAAGAATATGTTCCGGCATGCCGCCCCGCTTTTTAGCGGCGTCAATAGAAATGCGTACGTTCGCTTTCACCTGCTTCTGCCCGACGTATTCGTCCCAATGGGAGGGACGCAATACTGCGTCAAGTCCATTCAATTCTGCTCCAGGGATAAGAGAAGGACTTGACATAAAATTAAGCTGATGCTAGCATTCTATCACAGATTGTTGATCCTGTTCATACTCCTCTAGGCAAGGCTTGACGGCTTCGGGCGTTTCCCCAAGGACTTTGTGGTCTCGTACTTCGGTATGGGCGCTGCGGAACTCCTCAGGTGCTATGTCCAACCCCGCGTTCACTCGCGGGATATTGCCTTGAGGACTATGGACGGGAAGAGAGGTCACCTCGCAATCGCTCCCGCCCGATAGGAATCACCAAGATGATCCTGTCGGGCGATTTCTTTTTCTTACGATCTTACAGTTCAGTACGGGGCTGTTCCATAAGTATAACGACCGTTAGAGACATGGAACATATGCGATGCCCTCTAAACACGCGGGAGGTCGACGGTACCGGCGACCTCGGAGAGGGAAGTGATGCC
>C687J35174_10004470_pt1 | contig 18771 bp, 20 predicted proteins | sample RifCSPhighO2_01_FD_35174 | JGI IMG/M metagenome (IMG submission 35174) | reverse complement strand
GAAGATGAACAGCGCGATCCATAAATATCGCTGATAACGTTTCATGGGGGTTTTGATCATCGAATAGAGCATGAGCGCCCAGAATACAATCAGGATAACCAGGATTGGTGTTACAAACAGGAGCGTACTGAACATTCCAGAGCCGTTCTGCTTGGCTGAATTCTGGTCCATGCGCAGCGTCACGGGCACGACCCGGGTATAGCGTTGGTTGTTCGCGTCAAGATACTCGATGCTGACTGGAATATCGAAACTGTCCCCTTTGTTTTTCAGATCGATGCTGAATGTTGCAGACTCAAAATCATCGGAATCAACTTTCCCAATGTAGACTTCAGGAGACGTGAGCACGGTAAGCTCCTCTGACTCGATGATTTTGGCGTTCAACAGCTTCACATCAGTAAGCCCCCGGTTCACAAATTTGATCGTTATCTCCCCCGTTCCGCCTGCAAGGTTGCTTGACTCGATGTACACGGAGAGTTCGGGCGCGCTGCCAATGGGCACTCCGATCGTATTGTCCTTTGAGTAGTTTTTTCCGAGCTCATCCTTGAATACGATCTGCAAAGGCACTTTATAGAGTTTAGCCGCAGCTGTGGGATCCGCTGCGAGGATGAACGTAACGGTGTTCAGCTCCCCGGGGAACATCGTTTTCACAATCTTCTCGTTTGTGCTTCCTACAGGTATGATGGGCACTGTTGCAAGATCGAGTTTGATGCGGATATCTTTAAGCACAGAATCATCAAGGTTATGGAGTGTTACGTTGAGGTCTGTTGTTTTTCCCGGGTCAATCATGCCATTCTCTATAGCGATAGACTCAACAGCAAGCGTTGCGTCAAACGTGCTAATGGAGATATTGAATTCCTCCGGCTGCTCCCATACATCAACATTATACGCTTTGAAGCGAACGGAAAGAGGATTTTCTCCTTCAACGGCATTTTCATCGACCTTCAGCCGGTATTTGATAATGATGCCCTTTTCGCCTTGCTGTTGCGATTGGAAGCCTCCAAGCTCTCGCACTGCTGAATCTCCCGGCTCGAGGGAGAAAGGATACTCGGGAATGAGTTCAAGCGTAACGGGTGGCGTTCCTTGAAAGCCCGTGTTCTCAATCTTGAACCGGACATCAACGTAATTTCCCGGTTCGGCAGGGTCCGGAAGCTGGCTCATGAGCGATACTTTGATTCCGGGAGCATTAGCTATGGCCAGTGTTGTGAGCAACAGCATTGTTACAACGTACACAATTATTTTTATGGTTTTCATATGAGCACCTCTCTAAAGTTTTTTCACCACTTGACCATCTTTGAGTAAGATGATGCGGTCCGCCCGTTTTGCTAAATGCGGATCGTGTGTGACCATGACAATGGTTTTTTTATGCTTGCGGTTGAGCTCGTGGAGGAAGTCCAAGACGTTCTCTCCCGTGTGCGTGTCGAGATTTCCCGTAGGTTCATCCGCAAGGATCACTTCAGGGTCATTTGCAAGCGATCGCGCGATCGCAACCCTCTGCTGCTGGCCTCCGGAAAGTTCAGATGGCCTATGGTTCATTCTGTCTTTGAGCTGCACGATCGTGAGCAGCTGCTCAGCGCGCGCTGCCCGCGCATCCGCCGGGATTCCTTGGAAGATCATGGGCAAGGACACATTTTCAAGCGCAGTTAATGTGGGCAGCAAATTGAATTGCTGGAAGATAAACCCTATCTTTTTGCCGCGAATTTGGGCAAGGTCTGATTCATCGAGATGAGAGATATCTTTTCCATCGAGCAAAATCCTTCCTTTGGTTGGAATATCTAGGCAGCCCACCATGTTCACGGCCGTGGATTTCCCAGATCCGGAAGGTCCCATGATAGATACAAATTCTCCCTGGTAGACATCGAGGCTCACTCCTTGAAGCGCGGCCACTTCGACGTGGCCCATCACGTAGACTTTCCACACATCCTCAAGCGTAATTATGGTTTTTTTCATTTGGTTCTCAAAAAGGTTTCGATAATCGTTCCAAGGCCCGTGTACTGCTGCTGTAATGCCTTGACTTTGAGTTTTGTTTCCTTCGTGGATAGGGAAGGCATGCTCGCGTTCAGGAACTCCGTCATGGGATGCACCTGGAAACGCAGCATGTTTTCAAGCTTCTTTCGGGTCATCATATGAGCTGAAGTCTCGGCCTCATAGATCTTTGTCCTTCCGTTTTTTCCCGCAATCTTGACCATTCCAAGCCGGTGCAGCGTGGTTAATGCCTGGCTGATTGTGCTCGTGCCGCACTTCACTCTCTGTTTGAGCTGCTCCTGGGTGTGCTTGCCATAAAAGTAGAGCGTTCCCCAGAGTTCTCCATGGATGGCGCTGAGGCCCCAGAATTGCATGAGTTGTCCAAGCTCATGGATGATCTCCTGAATAACCTCCTCTTCCGCCATACGCGTATGGCAATGCGGTATGTATTTAAACTTTACGAAACACCAATGGTTATATTGTTTCTGAAATTATAAATATTTAGAAAAGTGAATGCCACAACCTTTATATAGCTCTCGCTGTCCCTTCAGCGCATGAGAAAACAGGATGTGAAAGACGCGCGCAAGCGGAAAATCATCGTGCTTGTGCTTGCGGGCCTTATGGTATTTAGTGTATTTGGCGCTGTCTTTTATGGCTTCTCGGATCCGTATGGGAGCGTCCGGTACAAAGGCATTGCGTTCACCCGCACGCAGAATGGATGGATGGCTAAAATCGATAAGCAACCCATGTCATTTCTTAATCACCCTCTTGATTTGGAATACATGAATGTGACCCAGGACATAGTGCAGCGCATCAAAAATCCTGTCGAGATTGATACCACAGGATCACTGAATGATCCCGCGAATGAAACAATAGCGTTGCTCCAGTATGATCTTGCGCGAACGCTGGAAAAACAAGGAGTTTATAGCATTGCAGGAGCTCTTGAGAGCAGTTCATACAACATACCTGTCATCACATGCCTTGACGCTACCCCGCAAAAACCTGTCATCCTTATCAAAACCGCCAATGAAACGATGATTCGATTGGAGCAGGATTGCATTATCCTCCAGGGCCCAACACCATACGATCTTGCCGCTGCCTCCGAGCGCTTGCTCTATATTATGTTAGGTGTCATGGATGAGTGAGTCAAGGATTCTGTACATTGCCACAGGCACTATTGTTGTGATCCTTTTAATATTAGGGATTGTTATCTATTTTTCTATGCGCGAGGTGAAAAACCCAACACCCGACCGGCTCGAGTATAACGGTTTCGTTTTCTTGCATTATGCTGACCTTTGGAATACGGAATGGCAGCGTGACAATAACCTATACAGCATTCATTTTCATTACAGCCCGCTGGAGGCGGAGTCCGTTCCCATCCTGCAAAGGAATCCGCTGGATGAGCGTTTTGATCAACCCACGTATTATATGACGTTTGACCCGCTCGCAAACAATACAGAATATTTCAAAGTGGCCGTTGGCGAGCTGCATCTAACGCTTATCAAAGTGTTTGGCAGAGACCTTGTGGCAGCGTGCACAGGCAATGTCACAGAGGCATGTTACAAGCGCCCCATCATCACCTGTGACAATAGCACGCACGGCGCTGTGTTTTACCTAAAGCAGTCGGGAGAGCCGTCCATTATCCTTGATGGAAACTGTGTTACGATCACCGGAGAAGATAAAGAGCTCGTACGGGCAGTGGATCGCCTCTTATACCATTGGTACCGCATTATCCCCCCGCCTGAAGAGATTCAGATTATAGGGTAAATTATATAAAGCCGGATTCTGAATGAAATAGCATGGAGCATTACTTCACGGAAAACCCGAAAAGCAGGGAAATCATTTCAGAGATAAAAGTGCTTGCGTTCGGAAAGTCGTATGATTTTTTCACCGCCTCAGGTTTATTTTCATGGAAGGAGCTCGATAAAGGCTCAAAGCTCCTGCTCGAATCTGCAGACATCAGCGGGAACGCAAGAATTCTTGATATGGGTTGCGGGTTTGGCGCTATAGGTATATTACTCGCGCTTCAGCACCCGCACGCAGCATTCGTCCTGAGCGATATTAATACGCGCGCCGTTAAAATCACTGCCTTGAACATTAAGCGTCATCATCTGAGGAATGCCATAACTGTGCAAAGTGATGGCTTTAAGAATATTCAAGGTTCATTTGATCAAATTCTGCTCAATCCTCCCCAGACTGCGGGGAGAGAAGTGTGCCTGAGGCTTATCAGAGAATCAAAAGACCACCTCAACCAAGGTGGAAAACTCACAATTGTTGCCAGGCATCAGAAAGGCGGAAAAACACTAGCAGTGTATATGAAGGAAACCTACGGAAATTGCGAGGAAGGAGCTAAAAAAGGCGGATTCAGGATATATGAAAGCGTCAAATCTCCTTAATCCCTTCTTCTCCCGGAACGACGAGCCGAAAGCCAACACCGAGTCGCATGAGCGCCGAGATGATCGCCATATGCTCTTTTCCTGTGCCAGAGATGAGGTTCACACCCACTTCCCATCCCGAGAGTTTTCCATGAAGCTGATTCACAATATCCACGATAATCTCCTCCAGTGCCTTGTCTTCTTTGATGAGCACAAATTCGTGCGGCTTTTCAGAAGTAAATTTCTCCTTGCCAAACGCGTTCGTGACCAAGAATGTTTTCTCAAAAGATCCTGAATTCATGAGCTGCGCTACATGATTCCATGTTCCTTTGCCCGTTGTCAGGCATGCGATGAGAAAGGTCATAAGCCATAAGGTAGTTGTGCGCCTTTATATGGTTTATGATCAAGGTTTATATAGTCCTTTTCTAAAGGACATCGCATGTGGAATCCCCTTAAGTCTTTTAGGCACGCGGGAATGCAGCGGCTGCGCGCGAGCGTCATTGTTGAAAAAGCGCAAAAGCTGAAGGATGAGGCAAGCGACTTCCACCAGTCCCTCTCCGATCAAAAACAAAGGCTCCAACAGAAGCGAACACTATTTGATCATTTGGCCAAGCTGGGCTTATCTTCATTTAAAGACTCTGAAAAAACCGTACAGGACATTCGGCACGTCATAACAGCACAGTTGCAGGCCGTGAAACAGGAGGTAGCGAATTCGGGGCATGAAGAGTACCTTCTGACTTTTTTTGACAAGGCAGCGATAAAGGAGATGAAGTTGTTCAGGTTTCAGCCAAACTTGGAGTATGGCACGCCCGAGTATGCACGCGAGTATGTAGCGCGGATGGCAAAATCCCATCAGGAATTACCCGGCTTAATCCATTCCATTCACACTGACTTGAAAAAAAGGCTGCGTGAACTCCACGAAGCGCTCGAGGCGCAACTCAAATTGATCTCTGGATCCATATCAATTATCCAAGTCGCAAGAGATCCACGGATGATATCCTATCTTCAACTTGAGGAAAATGCGCTTGTCGCAATCGAAAAAATAGTTGATGTTGATCTCAATAAGATTCGCGAAATCCTCGCTGATTTCTCAATCGCGTACGCGCATGACGCAGCTTTTGCAGGGGATGGGGAGCGAAGAAGGATATGGGATCAATGGAGACAGGAAGGCATGGTGTTTGTGCACATGACGAATTATTTTCCGCATCATGCGATCATCACATCAACGATAAGCGCGCAAATAAGGAGTCCGGGCGTTCCGGTGGATACGGCTCGTGATACAATTCACTTCACCGTGAATGGTCCTGTGTTGGGGCATATGGAGGGAGATTGGGCTGGGTATCCAGTGGGAATTTTGATTCCGGGAAAAATGTTTCCTCTTGACCGCTTGGCCAGTTTTGCCCGATTTGACTCTTGGATCTTTGGAAATCTCAAGATTCCCGCGGGGAGTGTTATCATTTGTGAGGACCAGATTCTTCAGGCGTACGCCAAATCGCAAAACAGCACTCGAGATCAGATCATTGCAACGTACTATCATCTCGGCATTCATATCTATGTGCCTCCTCAAGGAACATCCGCATATCACTCTTGTCGTGATTTCATAAAAAACTCGCAGTATCAGTATCAGGCCGCAGAAGATGGTACCTTTCCGACGGATACGAAGTATGCGCAGTCCATGGGTATTGATTCCGGCCGGCACGCGTACTACCCTGAAGCAGACTTGGAGACGCTTCCCCAAAGCTTCGTATCCGCTATGCGAATCATGAGGCAACAAAGCAGTTATCTCGCATCAGGATTACTCAATTACAGCCGTTATGAAGTCAAGACAACGCCGTTAGTGATTTGGGGCACAATTTCAGCCTGTGCAACTCAGCTCTCCGATGCTCGCTTTCGGAGAGTAATCCCCGTGATATTATCCACTGTGATGGAGTATATGAAATTTGCGCTTCCGATATGGGAAACCCAAGTTTCGTTGCTGCGCGAATGCCTGAATGACAAGGTTCCTGTCTCAAGCGCAGAAATCAAGAGTTATTGTGAGGGCATTGAATTTCTCTGGGGCAGGGAACTACAGTATCAGTGCCCTGAAAATCTCAGAATTGCATATCCGAATACCATAAAAGCCATTGAATCTTTGCTTCCAAGATGGACTCGAATGCTTACAAACTTAAAGAGTATCTATGAACCTCTCCTGAGAAAGTCATGGGCAAAAGAGCCCGTGGCTCAATTTGCATAATGCACTTACAACCTCCCATGCTGTAAATACCGTTCTAAATCCTCTTCATCAAGATCCGCATGGGGATGTTTGCTCTTTTTCTTCGGAGCTATCATCATCTTATGCACTTCTTTTTTCTGCTGCAATAAATACCCCCCATAGAATAATCCGCACGCAAGCCCGGCAAGATGCGCTGCGTGCGCAATACCAGTATCATGAAACAGGCCAAAGATATCGATAAGCGCAAAAATAACTCCTGCAGTCCTCATGCTCATCGGAACAACAAAAAAGAACAGGACTTGTAAATCCGGCAGCAGCATGATCGTGAGTCCCAAAACCGCCATAATCGCTCCCGAAGCTCCGAGTGCAGTGGGATAAAAAAAGGACGCGACAAAGCTTGCGATCAATCCAGACACAAGATATGCCCCTAAAAATCGCTTTGTGCCAATCCGCTGCTCAATGAGCGATCCAAATAAAAACAACGCGTACATATTGAAGAGCAGATGCCACGGCCCGCCATGCAGGAACATGGACGTCAAGAGAATCCATGGCCTTTGAAAAACATCTGAGGACACCAAGGCATACGATTCAGTAAATCCGGGGATAAAGTATTGGAGAGCAAACACTACCACATTCACGAGTATCAGAATCCACGTAGCATTTCGTAAGCGCATATCCTTTGGAGAACTCAAGGGTTTTTATGGTTTGCGATAAATCGCTGCTAACCCACATCATGACATTGCCATTCTGCCATGAAGGACTGGCTGGAATCAACAATAAATCCAAAGACACTCAATCTTGGTTAATTCCTAATCCGCAAGCCTTTTAAATGCCCCCCAATTCTTCTTTCTGGGGACTATGGAAGAGCAAGCATCAAAAATGTCGCTGAAAGAGAGAATCATTGCGTTCTATGATAAGCATTACAAAGCCCTGTTATGGATTCCGATAATTATTTTCGTTCTTGCCATCGCTCAGATTGGCGTACAAATAGCTACGACCGGTGACTTTATTCAAAAGGGAGTTTCACTCAAAGGCGGCATTACCGTAACCGTACCAACGGAAGAACTTGTCAACCTTGAGGATGTGCAGGCAAAGTTGCGCACAGAGTTTCCCGGGAACGACATTAGCGTGAGGAGACTTGAGCAGGCAGGCACATCTGTTGGTGTAACAATTGAGGCGGATATTGACGGCACGGATGAGGCTCAGTTTCAGGCATTCCTCATATCTATTGAGAATAGTCTCGGCTTCCCGCTGAATAAAAACTATACCGTAGAGCTCATCGGGAGCGCATTGGGAGAATCTTTCTTTAAGGAAGTGTTTCGTGCGATGATTATAGCGTTCGTGTTCATGGCGATTGTTGTGTTCATCACGTTTCGTTCATTTATTCCCAGCATCACCGTCGTATCATGCGCACTGGCAGATATTCTCGTTACGGTTGCGGTTGTGAATCTGATGGGGGTGAAAGTATCAACTGCGGGAATCGCAGGTTTTCTCATGCTCATTGGGTATAGCGTTGACACAGACATCCTCTTAACCACGAGAATGTTGAAGCGAAGAGAAGGAAAGCTCATGGATCGCGTCACAAGCGCGTTCACGACAGGAATGACGATGACGCTGACAACGTTAGTAGCCGTGGGCGCAGCGTTTTTCTTCACACAGTCCGAGGCGCTGCGGCAGATAATGCTCATTATTCTTATTGGTCTCGTTGTTGACATAATTTTTACATGGATTCAGAACATGGCGATTATCCGCATATATCTTGAGAAGAAAGGGTGGGCGCATGAACACGAGGCTTAAGAAAACCCTGCTCAATCCGCGCGTCATCATTTCCCTCGTATTTATCGTTCTTGCCATCGTCGCGATTAATCCAGACCTGACACCGGAAGGCGCCGCGATTCGCAGCGTCACCTTAAACTCTTCGGCGAATCTCGCGGGGATCACAAGCCCTACGGCAACAGCCCCGCCGCGGTCCAGAGAGGTTGTGCTCGCGATGAACACAAAGCCGATTAAGGACGCCTCAGATTATAATGCATTTGTGGCAGCCTTGCAGCTGAACCAGACGGTTACCGTGCGCACGAATAAGAACACGTATCTGCTCCGCACAAAGCCGTTGACAGAAATTATCATTCTGAATGAAACCGAGACTAAAATAATCGCAGAACGCAATCTCGTGACGAACGAGACGCGCAACAGGACCATTGTCGTTAACAAAACCCTCGACAGGATTATTGGCGTTGAGGATATTGGCCTCAAAGTATATGATGCGCCTACAACAAATATCCGAAAAGGCCTTGATCTACAGGGCGGCACAAGAGTGCTGTTAACCCCTGAGTCCAAAGTCAGCGCAGACGATATGGATCTCATCCTCAGCAATATGAAGGAGCGCCTTAACGTTTTTGGATTAAGTGATGTCGTTATCCGAGAAGCGGGAGACCTCAGCGGAAATCAGTATATCCTCGTGGAGATTGCAGGAGCGAATGAGGAGGAAGTCAAGGAGCTCCTCGCTCGCCAGGGTAAGTTTGAAGCGAAAATAGGCGAAGCCGTTGTCTTCAGGGGCGGCCATAAGGATATTACATACATTTGCAGGACCGCGGATTGTTCAGGCATTGATCCTCAGGCGGGCTGTGGCCCTTCAGGAAGTGGATGGGCATGCCAGTTCAGGTTTGCGATCACGTTAAGTCCAGAGGCCGCGGAGCAGCAGGCGTCGCTCACAAAAAACCTCAATGTTATCACGGAGAATAATCAGCAGTATCTGAGTGAGCAGCTCCTCTTGTATCTGGACGATGTCCAGGTCGATCAGCTTAATATCGGGGCTGATCTTCGCGGCAGGGCTGTGACTGATATCCAGATCAGTGGTTCCGGTACTGGAGCGACACAGCAGGAAGCGATCACAAACAGTTTAACCAATATGAAACGATTGCAAACCATTCTCACGACGGGTAGTCTTCCTGTAAAACTGCAGGTTGTCAAGACCGATGTCATCAGCCCGAGCTTGGGAGAGGAGTTTGTCCATAATAGCATTCTCATTGGTGCTATTGCCATGATTGGCGTGGTTGTCGTCGTTTTTTTACGCTATTGGAATTTGAAAGTTGCGTTGCCCATGATTCTCACAATGCTCACAGAGGTCACCGGCCTCTTTGGTGTGGCAGCATTGATCGGCTGGAATATCGACATTGCCGCGATCGCCGGCATTATCGTTGCTATCGGAACGGGTGTGGACGCCCAGATTGTGATCGCTGATGAGGCTTTGCGCGGGGAAAAGCAAACCGTCGAATGGAAGCGGCGCTTTAAGAACGCGTTNTTCATCATTTTNGCNGCGTATTTCACNGGCCTTGTNGCAATGGTCCCATTGCTCTTTGCAGGCGCAGGCCTCGTGAAGGGATTTGCGATCACGACGATTCTTGGAATATCTATCGGCGTCTTTATTGCTCGTCCCGCATACGCAAAGATTGTTGAAATCCTGATTAAAGACTAGAGTTTCTAAAATACAAAGCTTTTAATATCCTCATTTTTTACAGCGGCGTATGAAAACGTACTGGTGGGCGGTCGCGTTAATGTTTTTCTGCACTCTGCTCACGTCGTCTGCGCAGCTGCTCTATAAGCTAGGGTCAAAAAATCTGCAGCTGAATCTGTCTCTCTTGCAAAATTACTACTTGATAGCTGGTCTCGGCTTATACGTCATCGGAGCGGGCATTTTCGTCCTCGCGCTGCGGGGAGGAGAGGTCTCTGTGCTGTATCCGATCATCGCGACAAGCTACGTCTGGGTCACGTTATTGTCCATTTATTTTCTTATGGAACAGCTGAATATCTCAAAAATCTTTGGCGTGGGCGCCATTATCTTGGGCATTATCATCATCGGAGTGGGCAGCAGGGATGCCGCTCCGGAAGTGCTGTGATGGCCACGGAGCTCTGGGCTATTGGATTAGTTGTCATCGCGAGCCTTGCAGGCGCGCTTGGCCCTATTATGTTCAAGAAAGCAGCCCAGCGGTTAAAGCGCAGTCCTCTTGCACTCCTAAAAAATTATTATCTATTTGCGGGCGCGGGATTTTACGCGTTAGGCACAATCCTCTTCATTCCCGCGCTTAAAGGCGGTGAGCTCTCCGTGCTGTATCCTTTTGTTTCTTTGACGTATGTTTGGGTGAGTTTGCTCTCCGTATTCTTGCTTAAAGAGCGCATGAACATGGTCAAATGGTCCGGCGTTGCGTGCATCATCATCGGAGTTACCTTGATTGGAATCGGAAGTGTGGCATGAAAGTACTCTCTCTCGGGGGATCGTTAATCGTTCCGGAATCTATTGATACTGAGTATCTCATCCAATTTAAGGAGTTCGTGCTCAGGCACGTGGATCAGGGAGAAAAGTTTGTCATCATCTGCGGGGGTGGAAAAGTCTGCAGGAATTATTATGCTGCGCTTAACATCATCACGAAGGCTCCCAGTGTTGAATATGACCGTTTGGGCGTGAAGTCCACGGAATTGAACGCTGAGCTCGTTCGCATTCTGTTTGGTGATGCAGCGCATCCCGTTGTCCAGCCGGATTATACAAAGAAGACTCCGTTTGAAAGCATTCTGATCGGATGCGGACTAAAACCGGGGACGAGTACAGACTATGATGCCATACAGTACGCGATTNCGTGNGGNGCAGATGCCGTGTTGAATCTTTCAAATATCAGTTNTGTNTATGACAAGGATCCAACGCACCACAAGGACGCGAAGCCATATGAGCGGTTGACGTGGAGTGAGTTCAGGTCCATGTTCAGCGCCGAGTGGAAGGCAGGAACAAATGTTCCGTTTGACCCGATAGCCTCCGAGCTCGCTCATCGCCACGGCATTAAAGTCATGATTCTGCATGGGCGTGATTTGGAGAATGTCGAGAAAGCGCTGCAAGGCCTCCCCTTTAAAGGCACGCTGATATCCTAACATGGCTTCTGTATGCTATAGGACAGACCCTATAGATTTATAAGTCCACACTTCTGGAAAAACGGAAAAGAGGTGCGTGATGGGCATAGTTCAGGAGGTAAAGGATGTTGCTCGGTTTGAGCATATAGGGGCCATATTGTTCAAACAGGGTTTGGATTTCATTGGAAAAAAATCGTTCATACCTTCTCCGCCAAAGCTGCGTCGTATCCTGGAAGAGCTCGGAGCGACGTTTGTGAAGCTGGGCCAGCTCCTGAGTTTGCGTCCTGATTTGATCCCGCGCGAGTATTGCGATGAGTTCAGAAAGCTTCAGGATCATGTTGCTCCTTTTCCCTTCAGTGATGTCAGGCAAGTGGTTGAGACGGAGTTGAAGCAGCCTGTAACGAAATTGTTCGCGCACATCGATGAGAAGCCCCTGGCGTCAGCGTCTGTTGGCCAAGTGCACCGTGCACGGTTGAAGAATGGCCTCGTTGTTGCCGTGAAAGTGCAGCGCCCCGGCATTCATAAGACGTTTCAGACGGACATCGATATTATGATGCATTTTGCCCCGCTGTTAGAGAAGCACGCGCATGGCATTTTCGATCCCTACACGGTTCTCGAGGAGTTCAAGAAGTACACGCAGCGCGAGTTGGATTTCCAGAACGAGGCACGGAATATTGACCAGTTGTATCGGAACTTTCGTAATAGCAAAACCGTGCGCATTCCCCGGGTTCTATGGTCGCACACGTCATCGCGTGTGCTCACGCTGGAATTGATTGATGGCAAACCCGTAAACACGAAAACATTAAGGTCGATGCATGATCGGAAACTTTTTGTCCGCAACTTGGTTGATTGTATGTTCCAGCAGATCTTTGTGGACGGATTCTTTCATGCGGATCCCCATGCGGGAAACCTCATGGTGCTTCCCCACAATCGCATAGGGCTGCTTGATTTCGGAATCGTGGGCATTCTCGACGAGGATATCCGTGAGAAGATGACACAGTTATGCATAGCGGTGATTGAGGGAGATGTGAAGATGATTGCGGAGTCGCTATGTGCGCTGGGATTTGTTGAGCAGTGCAATCGTGATCTGGAGCGGGATATCCGCCTTGAGTTAAGTCAGTATTATGGAGCCTCATTGGAGCAAATCAACCTCTCGGAAGCGTTTCAGAAGGTACTCATGATTGCACGCAGGGATCACGTGCATCTTCCCAGCGATTTTGTGCTGCTTGTGAAGGCCGTCGTGACGTTGGAGGGTGTAGCTCGCGACCTTGACCCGGAGTGTCATGTCATGGATATTATTCGTCCACACGCGAAGAGATTGATGCGGGAACGATACCTCAGCGTCCGGACTGTGAAAAAGCAGGCATTGAGTTCATCCATGGAGTATCTGCATTTGTTCAGGACATTCCCCACGCAATTTTCGAATGTCCTAAAAAAGCTCCAGGAGGGCAAGCTGCACATTCAAATGCAGGATACGGATATCCATTATCTTACCGTCGAGATGGAGCGCTCCTCATATCGGCTTGCGTATGCGATCATCACAGGGACGATGATTATGGCGTCCGCACTGCTGTGGTACGCCGAAATCGGTCCCATGTTCATGGGTATTCCCCTTATTGCACTGATTGGTTTTGTTTGCGCCGCGTTTTTTGCGCTCCTGCTTGTTATCGCACTCATACGGCGATGATCGGACGGCGCTCAAAGTATGGAAAACTATTTAAAGGCGTAATCAGAGAAGAGGTATGGAGGTGGATCATGTTTGATGAAATCAAGCGTGAACTGAAGCGCGCGATACGGGATGGAAAGCTTAAAGGTCCTAATTATGGTCATGTTCTGAGGAAGATTACGAGGGAAATCAAGCGGGAAAAAAATCGCTTAAAAAAGCTGCTTGGCCCTGAGCTTATTGAGGAGAAGCAGAAAGCCCAGCAGGCGCTTCGTCTGTTGCTGCAGCAGGAGTTTGATCGCGTGCATAGTGTTAAACCGGTGCTTGCGCGCGCAGCGAAAAAGGAGTTGAAGAAAGTGACCATTCCCCGAATCATGAAGAAACTCAAGCGCAAAGGCAAGAAAGTCGTGAAGAGGGCTAAACGGGCTGCGAAGGGCTTAAAGCGAAAGATACGCAAGAGGATCAAGCGAAGATAGCGAAGTCTACTTTTTGTTTCCGTTGAGATGGAGCGAGCTTTGGGGTTCTCGAATCCCCAAGTAGGAGAGCCACGTCTGCGTGCCATCCCATGCGTCATGGCCGGATCCTATGAAATCAACGCGTATTCTGGACACACGGCCGCATCGTGTGCAATCACGCTCTTTGTAATGCAGATGAGAATCATGGACACTTCTCCATGAAACTCCCTGCTGGTCATTGCGGCAGTATGCGCATGATCTGAATTGATCGTGCTCTCGAAAGCTGTGGTGGAAAACCATTGTCGTCTCTATGCGTGCTTCACAGTGTGGAGGGATTTATAAATATTTTGTTTTTTGATTCTGACTCTGTTATCCCGAAACTGGTTAACATCACGTAACTGGTTAACATATTGACGTTACAATTGTGTAGTCGCTCACAAAATAACAATGGCGCAGATGCGACGGGGATGCCCCCTCCGGGGTGTCGCATAGGGCATTTGCGAGAGCAAATGACCGTCTGCAGCCATTAATGTTATTTTTGTACTTTGAACTAAGTTGTATACGCGTTAATTAAAAACGTGATAGCACATTTTTTGATTCTGACAGGAATCTTTATTAACCGTGCCGTCTTCCGATAAGGCATGAAGTATCAGTACTCATCGATCATTGGAGATGTAGTTTTCGATAATCAGTTCCACGTCGTAGAGCAAGGGCATAATCTCTTTAAGAAATATCCTAATCTACAGGAGCCGGACGAGCATCACAAGGTGAAGATCCAGATGGCGATGCGGGATAAGAAATTCTTCGCGGCATTCGTGAAGGATAATATCGCGCAGACGAAGCAGGACGTGAAGCGCTCAGTTATCCCTGATAATCATATCGTGCATGCCGTGAACCTGCTTGAGGAGCTGGACACGCTCATCAACACGATCGTGAAACGATTGAGGGAATGGTATGAGCTTTGGAATCCTGAGTTTTCTAAGAGTATCCAGTCGCATGAGAAGTTTTGTGAACTGATTGCGATAAAAAAGAACGAGGATCTTTTGAAGGAAATCAACATCGATCGCAAGCACAGCATGGGCGCAGAGATTTCCCCAAAGGATCAGGACGCGATCCTGCAGCTTGCTCGGCGCTGTCGTGATCTTTACACGTTGCGGAGTTCCACGCAATCTTATGCTGAATCTTTGTTGCAGGAGAACTATCCCAACCTGTGCACCGTTGCCGGATCTGCGATCGCTGGGAAGCTTCTTGGGCATGCCGGCACCGGAAGAAGGTTAGTCATGATGCCTGCTTCGACGATTCAGCTTTTAGGGGCTGAGAAAGCGCTCTTCCGGCATATGAGAAACAAGAGAAGTCCTCCTCCTAAATATGGCCTGTTGTTTCAGCATCCCTTTGTACAGTCCGCGAGGAAGAGCGAGCAGGGAAAGCATGCTCGGGCGCTGGCGGATAAGCTTAGCATGGCAGTTAAGATAGATTATTTTAAGGGCGTATACTGTGGAGATCGTTTGAAAAAGGAGCTCGAGGAGAAATTTAACAAATGAAGGCATCAAAGTTGCAAGGGGTGTACGAGGAAGGGCGCAGTCTATACACACAAAACCTCGCACCGGGAATACGTGTCTATGATGAAGCTCTTGTTACGGTTAAGGGAATTGAGTACCGTGAGTGGAATCCCACAAAAAGCAAGCTCGCCGCCGCATTGGTCAAGGGAATGCCGCAGATGGGGATTAAGCCCGGATCCATTGTGCTCTATCTTGGGGCGAGTACAGGAACAACCGTGAGCCACGTAAGTGACATTGTGGGGAAAGAGGGAATTGTGTTTGCGCTAGATTTCGCTCCTCGAGTGGTCCGTGATCTTGTATTTGTCGCGGAGCAGCGCGGGAATATTGCTCCTATCCTGGGAGACGCCGCTCAGCCGAAAACGTATGCGCATAGGATATGCGCAGTCGATGTGGTGTACCAGGATGTNGCGCAAAAAGATCAGGCGGGCATTTTTATCAAGAATTGCAGGGAGTTTCTCATGCCCGGTGGTTTTGGCCTGCTTGCGATCAAGGCGAGAAGCGTTGACATCGCGAAAAAACCGAAGCAGATCTTCCGGGAAGTGCGCGATCAGCTAGCGAAAGAATTTACGGTTGTTGACTATAGGGAACTTGACCCGCTGGAGAAGGATCACTGTCTGTTTTTGTGCAAGAACCGGTGAGCTCTCCCGTTACGACGGGGCATCGCACGCTTGTAAAGAAACTTCTGGCAACTTCTTCAAGTGTTCGCCCTTCAAGTGGCCTCACTCGAAGCACGCTCTTTGTATTTGCCAAGGACATATCGGAATGGGCATAGATGACGGGGTGATACGATCCTTCACTGCTGATAGCGGTTATTGCTTCGTGTGCTTTGAGAACACTAACACATGCATCCCCCAGCTTTTCTTTGTCCATGCAGATGATGATGTGATCGGGTTTAGTTTGTATTATTGTCCGGTCCAAAGTTTCATACGGCACGACACGAATGTCTCCCTTGCAGCCCAACCGTTGAAAAATATCATATTCAGAAGCTGGCCTGTACGACGCAATGAGAATTTTGCAATGCTTGCAATCTTCTTCCATTTTGGCACTCTGAGCTATTGATATATATATACTTTATTGCACAGAGACGTAGCATCGCTTGCATACATCGCTTGGCTTCAGCACACGGTGCGCTCCGCATTTCTCGCATTTTCCTGTTTTTGGCATGGTTATTCCTCCTTATTTATCCAACGTGTTGAAAGAAGTGGCGTGCAAACTCTTCAAGTGCTGAAATGCTGGCTGGCTGATGCTGAATTTGTCGGCATATCCGAGGTTTGTCAATTGTGGTTATCACCGTATGTGCTAAATCGTTTCCGTCAAAGCGGTGGTCATCATGTGGTTTCGGTCGAGATGCCGGGACTCTAATCGATTTTACCATGAACTCAGCGACTTCCTGGAGATTTGCTCCAGTATTTTTCCACATGTCTATCCCTGAGCAAGATAACTTTGCAGTATAGCCCCCGGTATCTCTTCCCGCAATGTCGCGCAAACAGTACTCTTCAACAACAATTTCGTAATCCATTTATGTACGCTCCTCCATAATTTCAAGTGTGCTAATGGAAATTACACCTCATTGAATGATAGAATGCGCCGTAATTTAAAAAACTTACCATTATTAACCACCCCTAAGTAACAATATAATATACAATTCCTAGTAGAAAACACTCAAAGCCTTTAAAAACATAAAGCAAATTGAAATCATATGACGCTCAAACTCTTCAACACGTTAACAAGAAAGAAAGAAGAATTCAAGCCCATTAAACCCGGGCATGTGGGATTCTATAGCTGCGGCCCAACCGTGTACAATTTTGCGCACATAGGCAATCTCAGGGCATATCTCTTCAATGACACGCTTAAGCGCATCCTCCTGTTCAATGGGTTGAAGGTTAAGCACGTCATGAACTATACAGATGTTGGCCATATGACCTCAGATGAGGATGAAGGCGATGACAAGATGGAGAAAGGCGCGCGAAGGGAGGGAAAAACCGTATGGGAAGTCGCGCAATTCTACATCGATGCATTCAACCATGACGTTGAGCTATTGAACATCATTCCCGCAAATATCAGATGCAGAGCAACAGAGCATATCAAGGATCAGATTGATCTGATAACAAAACTCGAGCGGAATGGTCTTACGTACAAAACCTCTACCGGTGTTTATTTTGACACTTCAAAATTCGAAGACTATGGCAAGATGGCGCGCTTAAGCCTTGATGATTTGAAGGCAGGAGCACGCATTGACGTGGACGAGGAAAAAAAGCATCCTAGAGATTTCCTTCTCTGGGCATTTACGGTTGGCAAAAATAAGAATCACATTATGCATTGGGATTCTCCATGGGGAGATGGATTTCCCGGCTGGCACATCGAGTGCAGCGCGATGTCTTCTCATTACCTCGGTGAGCATATCGATATCCACACTGGCGGCATTGACCACATTCCCGTGCATCACACGAACGAGATTGCGCAAAGCGAGGGCGCGTTCCAGCATCAATGGGTCAACTACTGGCTGCATTCCGAATTCTTAATTCTTGACAAGGATAAGATGGCGAAGTCAGGAGAGAATTTTATCACGCTCAAAACGCTCACAGATAAAGGCTATGATCCCTTGGCATACCGCTATTTCTGTCTCAACACGCATTATCGGATGAAGCTCTCATTTAGCTTTGAAAATCTTGATGGGGCTGTAAATGGTTACAATAATCTTATCCAGAAGGTCAGGGAGCTCAAATCTCAGTCACAAGGGGAGCAGATACAAATCAATGCCCCCTATCATCAACAATTCTTGGATGCCGTGAATGACGACCTGAACACTCCAAAGGCGTTAGCTGTACTCTGGACAGTCTTGAAGGGCGAAAAACTCTCCGCAGGAGAAAAGCTTGCACTGGCAAATAAGTTTGATGAAGTCCTCGGCTTGCGGCTTGCTGACATTAAACAAGAAGAGCAGGGCGAATTGGACGCTGAATCGCAAGCCCTATTTAATCAGCGTGTTCTTGCAAGAAAAAACAAGGACTTTAAGGAATCCGACAGGCTGAGAGACCTTCTCAAAGAAAAAGGAATTCTTGTCGAGGACACTAAAGACGGCCAGAAGTGGAAAAAGCTCAGCTAATCAAACCGATCCAGTCTTGAAAACAGATGAGTGGTATGTTCATCGTCACAAATGCCCCTGGGTACTCCAGAATATCCAATTTTTCCCGGATGTCCCATTGAGGGAAGTCGATCAAGCAAACACTGTGCGCCATCAGGCATCATCGTATCAAGAACCAAATAGACCTCTCCATCGCGGATGGGCAATAAGTTTTCTTCAAAGCAGAGTGCAAGCTCGTCAAAGGGTTCCCCCTGCAGCGCCGGAGGAATGATAAACAGTGTGCCATTTCTGTTGGGAACAACTCTGCTTACAAATAAATCCTCAACAGGATAGCCGAATGCATGCAAAGCACGCAGCGCCGGTTCCCCATAGTGATGCAGAAGTTCAATCATCTCGAGTGGACGCACTCCATATTCTGAGGCGAGGGTGTCAATGTGCGGTCTTGTGTATCCATGACGACGCACCTCCCGCGCAGTCTCTTCATCAAGGCTAAAGTGCATCATAAGTGCGCTAACATCCTTCTCTTGTAAAGGGATATCCAGCCCAAGAGACTCTGTAAGTCCTTCC
>C687J35174_10004462_pt1 | contig 18786 bp, 18 predicted proteins | sample RifCSPhighO2_01_FD_35174 | JGI IMG/M metagenome (IMG submission 35174) | reverse complement strand
CAATAAAAAAAAGGGGGGATAGCCCCCCCCTTAAAGACTAATATTGCACCCGACCTTTGTAGGTCCAATCCAAACAAGATTAGGAAGTAAAACTCAAAACTGAGAGGAGATGTTTTCTACATTTGCGAATAAATTGAGAGAACGCTATAGGTAAAAATGGTTCTATAAAAACCAGCCACCAACAATTTGAATATGCTCCATAATTTTGAATTATTCTTGCGAAAGGTATTTTTTTTAATTTTTGCCAACGTGATAGCCGATCGAATCTGTGAATAACCCAATAAAGAGCATGATTAGCTAACTTACTAACACTTTGGTGGGGATATTCCATGCTTCTAAATGCTCTTAGGAGAGTGCCAACGCCTTCAATGAGATAGTACTCCAAAGAGAAATTACCGAAATCAGACGGTGTACCAAGTACGTGTAACATGACAGGTTCTTTAATAAAGGCAAGATTGCATTTCTCCATTAAACCACTAAAAAGAACGCCTAGATGTGCAAATCCAGTATCAATAAAGTTTGCATAGTAGGTTTTCCACCACTTCTGCGGTAAAATCAAGGAAGAGATAAAGCTTAGGTCAAATTTAAATTTTTCCATGCATTCATGAGCACTCTGAATATGTAAATCATTGAATTGAAAAATAGAAGACCCTTTTAAATCAAAAGGAGGGAAAATATTAATAAAATTTATAATTGCTGAATTATATCCCATCTTCAGTCGTTCTAAAATAAATTTCCCAGAATTCGGAAGGACAATATCATCATCTCCTACAATCCAAATGAATTCACCTTGGGATTCAGCTACGAGTTTTGCATTATTTCTCTCAGCTCCAATATTCTGACTATTTTTGGAATAAATTAGGTGTGGGAATTCTTTTTTAAATTTTTCTAATACTTCTTGAGTATTATCTTGGCTATTATTGTCAGACACTCGCACTTCAATCTCATTTTCATATCCTTGAATTGCGCGGAAAATCGCCAGCAGCCCTTTTTCCAGATAGCTCGCACGGTTATAAGTCGGTACACAGATTGAAAGCAACTTAGACATAGACATTTGCCTTATAAAAAAAGGAATAAAAGGAATCAAAATCTAAAAGGTGCATGTATTTTCGCAAATAATCCTGGCTTCCTGTTACATCACAAAACTGATCTTGAATTCCCAGTCGTTTAAAAGGCATGCCAATGCCTTTTTCAGCGATTACTTCTGCTACAGCGCCGCCTAATCCTCCAATAATTGAATGTTCCTCTAAAGTGAGAATCGGAATGCGTCGGTCAATTAATTGATGAATCAATGCTTTGTCTAGCGGTTTGATTGTATGCATACTAACGAGCGTGAGTTCTAATCCTAGCTCAGAACTTTTTTGAACCCAGGTTAGAGCAATTTCGAGCATGTTACTTGTGACAATGATGATCCCGTCTTTTCCTTCGCGCATAAGACATCCTTTTCCAATGTGCAAAGGAGGTTTTTGTAAATGAATTAAAGGTTCTCCATTTTTCCCTAATCGAAAATAAATTGGGTGGGAATGATCTAGGGATCTATGTAATAAACATTCCATTTCCCAAGGATCGCCCGGACATACGACAGTCATATTTGGGAGAGCTCGCATGATTGCAATATCTTCAATTGCATGATGAGTATTTCCCGCAGCTCCATAAGAATATCCGGCTCCAACTCCTACTAAACGAACAGGTAAATTATGATAAGCTATATCTAATCGAATTTGTTCATAACAACGCATCGTAATAAATGGGATGATTGTGTAAACAAAAGGAATTTTCCCTCGAAGGGCTAATCCAGCTGCGATCCCAATCGTCGCTTGTTCAGTGATTCCCGTATTTAAATATCGATCCGGGAATGCCTTTTGAAAAGGCTCTAACACTGAATACCCTATATCAGGAGTTAAAAGAAAGATATTCGGGTTTTTTTGGGCGATTTGTAACAGGTTCTGTATGAATGTTTTACGCATGTTTCAAAATTTCTTCTTGGGCTTGAATATATTCTCCTGGATTAGGGGATTTATAATGCCAGGCTAACGGGTCTTTCTCCATGAAGCCTACCCCCTTTCCTTTGATTGTCCTGGCGATAACCGCTTTGGGTTTTAGAGATGGATAGGAAAAAACTTTTTCAAGCGCTTCTACATCATGGCCATCAACTTCATATACTTCCCATCCAAAAGATTTCCAGCGCTCTCCCAGATTGCTTTGATTAAGAACTTCTTCCATTGAGCCCAAGCTTTGCATTCGATTAAAATCGATGATTACGGTAATAGAATTCAAGTTCAAATGCGCTGCAATCATCGCAGCCTCCCAAACACTTCCTTCGTTACATTCTCCATCTCCTAAAACAACAAAAATACGTGAAGAATGACCTATAGCCAGGCCAATTGCTATCGGGAGTCCATGGCCTAGGGAACCGAGAGAAGCTTCCACTCCTCGAATATGGCGATCTAAGTGTCCTGGCATATTTCCTCCATCCTGATAATAAGTATTTAGATCATCAATGGGGAAAAAACCTCGATATGCCAAGGTAGCATACAGAGCTGCCGCAGCATGCGCTTTGCTCAATATGCAAATCTCTCTGTCTTCTGCTTGGGGGATGGTTGGATTGATTCGCAATGTCCGAAAATAAAGAACCCATAAAATTTCAACGATCGAAAAACAGGCGCCGATATGAGAAGATTTCGCCTTCGTGATCATGTTTAAAATGGCAAGTCGAAGAGTTGCGCAGGAAACAGTCATGACCTTCGCCATTCCATGACATCGAATATTCGATCTGCTTTTTTTTCATTTTCTATGGGAACAAATCGAATGACATCAGATTCAATCTCTTTTCGGAGAGGGATTGCTTTGGTGAAAATAAACCCGAGTCTTTTATAAAAATTGACAGCATGTTGATTGTCATGAAAAACTCTTAAATAAATTCGATCGGGTTTCCAAAGAACATGAGTTTGTTGTAAAAGAGTGCGCATGGCTACAGTCATCAAGCCGGCCTGATGATCTTTTTCTCCTCTCACTACATTATCAATTTCTAGTTCTCGTTTTTCACCCCAGACCATATTATTATAGCCCAAATGACCAATAGGCCAGCCTTCCTGAGAAAGAACTAAAAACAAAACACGTTTTGAGTTATGGACGACCTGCGTATCTAGCCATTTGCTTGTTCCCTCTAGTGTTACTGGGAATTGAGTCGGATAAGCATCTTGGTTTTTTGATCTCCAGTCCGCAAGTAGTTGAATCATAGGTTTTGAATTTAAATGGCAGCGGGTCAATGGGATCAAATACCCTTCTTCTTCTCCTAAAACCCAGGCCCTTTTCATAATTTCAGAAAATGTATCAATTTTTTTTATTCCTTCGAAATAATCTATAAAACTTTGCGTTTGGATTTCATGCTGTAACATAAGAGCCCTTTTTTAATATGTGATGTATTATGTCGCAAATGTAATCAATGTCATTTTCCTCTAATAAAACGCCGGAGGGCAAGTTGATTCCTTTTTGTGCCGTATTATAAGCGATTGGATTTTGAGAAGATTGAGAGGTAAACATAGGCATAGAACTCAAAGGATAGAACACAGGCCTGCTATCAATATTCCAGTCTTTTAAATTTTTCATGAACTGTTCTCGCGTAAGAAAACACGAATCTCTGAGGATGATTGTGCTCATCCAATAAATTCCGTAAGAATTCTCTCGTTCTTTGGATAGAATGATTTCCTCTACATCTTTTAGCCGTTCTTCATACCAGTGGAAAATCTGTCTTTTTTTAGAAATAAATTCATTCAAACGTTCGAACTGTGCTAGAGCAAGGGCGGCTTGTAAATTGCTCATTTTATATTTATGTCCAATCTCATCATTCCAGAGGGCCTTCGTTAAACTTCTCCCGTGGTCATTGATTTTTTTGACTCGTTGGTAAAGAGCTTCTTCATTCGTTAAAAACATCCCGCCTTCTCCACAGGTGATGATTTTGGCGCCCTGAAAACTAAATGTGGCGGCATTCCCAAAGCTTCCAACGGGTTGATTATTAAAGGTCGCCCCTAAAGCCGGAGCTGCATCTTCAATGAGGAATAATTTAAATTCTTTGGCGAGACGACAGATTTGAGCCATATCGCATACTTGTCCGTAATTATGAACGGGCATAATTGCTTTCGTCTTGCCTGTGATTTTTTTGCGAGCCGATTGAGGATCCATACAAAGCGTATGAGGGTCTACGTCAACAAATACCGGTTTTGCTCCTACATAAGTGACAGCCGCTGCAGTCGCTACCCAAGTAATTTCTGGGACTAAAACTTCATCACCAGCTTGAATTCCTAGTCCTTTCAAAGTGACGTGAAGAGCTCCTGTGCAACTTGAAGTGGCCATTGCAAATTTGACTCCAATGAAATTTGCAAATGCTTTTTCTAAACGAGAGAGATAACCATTCCATTGATCATTCCATCCATTTCTGACTGCGTCTAAGACATACGCTTCTTCTTTTGTAGACATGGAAGGTCCGGCTGTTAAAATCAGCTTGTCTCTTTTTTTCATATTGATTTTCCTTCAAAGAGCTTCAAAAATTTTTCAAATATTTCAATCACGTAATCTCGCATTACAGAAGAAATTCCCGGATATACACCGATCCAGAATGTGTTATTCATGACCTCATCAGTATTCAAGAGAGGGCCTATTTTACGATAATCTCTCCCTTTAAAAAAGGGTTGATAAATGATATTTCCTGAAAAAAGAAACCGGGTTGCAATTTGATGCTGATTAAGAAAATCGATCAACATTTTGCGTGTAAACGGAGCGTCTTTTCGAATTGTAATAGGAAATCCAAACCAAGAAGGATCAGAATTTGGAGTTGCTTCAGGTAAAATAAAGAAAGATCCCATCTTCTGAAAATGTTTCTTATAAAACGAGAAGTTTTCTTTTCTTTTGGAAATAAAGTGTGGTAATTTTTGAATTTGTCCAAGGCCAATAGCTGCTTGCCAATCTGTTATTTTCAAATTATAGCCCATATGAGAATAGACATATTTATGGTCATACCCTAAAGGAAGGTCTCCTAGCTGCCAACAAAATCTTTTGCCACAAGTATTGTCTTTTCCAGGAGGACAATAGCAATCCCTTCCCCAATCTCTAAAAGATTCAGCAATTTTTTTTAGCTGACCTTGTTTGGTCATGACAGCCCCGCCTTCGCCTGTAGTGATATGGTGAGCCGGGTAGAAGCTTAATGTTGCTAAATCTCCAAAAGATCCTACCGATTTTCCTTGATAAGTAGATCCGAGAGCATCGCAACAATCTTCAATAACCCACAAGTCATACTTGTGAGCCAACTTTAAAATTGCATCTAAATCAAAAGGATTTCCCAAGGTATGAGCAAGGAAGATAGCTCGAGTTTTCTTGCTGATTGCTTCTTCGATTTGTTGAACATTAATGTTATAAGTCGGGATATCGATGTCTACAAATACCGGCACTAATCCATGTTGTAGGATAGGAGTTACTGTGGTCGGAAAGCAGGCTGCAACGGCAATGACTTCATCGCCGGTCTGCAAAGCTCTTTTTTTTAAAAAAGGTGAAGTTAAAGTGCTGAATGCTACTAAGTTAGCGGAAGATCCTGAATTGACTGTGGAGACGTATTGAATCCCAGTAAACTGACTCAGGGATTCCTCGAAACGTTCATTGAAGCGGCCTGTTGTAAGCCAAAAATCTAAAGAAGCTTCGATCGCTAATTTCATATCTAATGAATCGAAAACTTTTCCACTTACCGGTACGCAACTTTTCCCTGGGATAAATTCTTTAGGAGCCCGAAATTGTTCAAAAAATGAGTCAATTTTTTCAAGAATTTTGAAACGAGCTTCAGCTTCAGCTTCGGCTATAGGAGAGAGTAAGGAAGTATGATTCATTTTTGTTCACGCTTTTAAAGTATAAAAATGAGCTAAATTCTCGAATTCTTTTATTTGTGCAAGGCTAGTTTCAAAGACCATTTCCGGATTAGATAAATATTTTTCATGCCATTCCCATGTTTTTTGCACCCTTTCATGAGGAGAATAGATTGGACACCATTTGAGATGAGTTTCTGCTTTTTGGCTACTGAGATGAAGGTAGCAATCTTCATAAATTTTGGAATCTGTGTCTTCTTTGATTAAGGAGAGAGGCAATTGTGCCACATCCAGAAGAAGTCTAATTAATTCTCGAACAGGAAGAGCATCTTGTGGTTTTGGTCCAAAATTCCATGGACCGCTATATTGATGAGGGTCCATCAACAAATGAGTTGCGAGGCATAAATAGCCAGACAAAGCTTCTATTACATGTTGCCAGGGCCGACAAAAGGTGGGATTTCGCAGATGAATCCTTTGTCCTTGATGAAGAAAACGAAAAAAATCTGGAACAAGTCGATGAGATCCCCAGTCTCCTCCTCCAATCACATTGCCTGCTCGAACGCTTGCAATTCCCATCGTAGAGTTGTGGGAATTTTTGGGAGAAAAAAAAGAATGATAGTAACTATGGATTAAAATTTCTACAGCTCCTTTGCTTGCGCTATAAGGATCTGAACCGCCTAATGCATGGTGTTCTTCATATATAATTTTTCGATTCTGTTTTTGATAGCATTTGTCACTCGTCGCTAAAATACAGAATTTGGCACAGGGATATTTTCTTAAAATTTCAAGTAAGTTGACAGTTCCCATTACATTGGTTCGAATAGTAGACAATGGGTCTCGATAAGATTCTAAAACAATAGGCTGCGCTGCCAAATGAAAGACCATCTCTGGCTTATGACTCTCGATGGCCGATTGAAGATGGCTGTAATCATTCACATCTCCATCAATGTGATGGAGAAATTTCTGTAGGTGTAATAGTTCAAAAAGAGAAGGAGTGCTTGGCGGTGGTAACGAATACCCTACAATTTGAGCCCCAAGATGATAAAGCCAAAGACTCAGCCAGGCTCCTTTAAATCCAGTATGCCCTGTGATGAATATCTTTTTGCCTTGAAAACATTTGGTAAATGGGTTGCTTATTAAGTCCAAATTTTCCAAGGAGGAGCTCCCGAATTCCATAATTTTTCTAATTGTATTTTATCTCGCAAGACGTCCATTGCATGCCAAAATCCATGATGTTGGTAGGAGATAAGATTGCCTTCCTTTGCAAGTTGCTCTAAAGGGCTTTTTTCCCAAACCGCTTCATCATTGGAAATATAGTCGAGAACTTTATGAGATAAAACAAAAAATCCCCCATTGATATAGTTGCCGTCACCTGCGGGTTTTTCTAGGAATTCTTCAACTACATTATTCTGATTTAGTTTAAGAGCGCCAAATCTTCCAGGAGGTCTTACCGCTGTGATAGTCGCTAATTTCCCATGCTGACGATGGAAAGATAATAATTCTTGCAAATTGATATTGGATATCCCATCTCCATAGGTAAACATGAATTCTTCATTGCCAATATAGTCTTTCACTCGCTTAAGGCGACCACCAGTCATAGTATGAAGACCGGTATCGATTAAATGAATTTTCCAAGGTTCCGAAAGGTTTTGATACATCTTCAAAGCATTATTCTCTAAATCAACAAAAAAATCTGAATTATGTAGGCAATAATTTGCAAAAAACTCTTTTATTACATATCCTTTATAACCCAAACAAATAATAAACTCGTTAAATCCAAAAGCAGCATATATTTTCATGATGTGCCATAAAATCGGTTTCCCTCCGATTTCTACCATGGGTTTTGGCTTATTATCTGTTTCTTCGCTGATTCGCGTGCCCAAACCTCCTGCTAAAATAACAACTTTCACAAAGTATGCCGATTAAAATTTGTCATAAACAGTCTAAAGACGCTAATTAAGTAAAGATAAAGTCGGTTACGGCGTAATCAGGAAGAACAGGAATATCACTCTTTGAAAAAATAGATTTTTTCGTAATAAGTTCTTGACATCGGTAACCCTTAGCGAGCATCATCTGTACCAGATCCCAACCGATCTTTCCCGCTTTTCTCATCCCTTCTGGACCGTATTCAGCCACAACAACATTGATGTAAGAAGGATTTAACATTTCTCCTAAGGATTCAATCACTTGACATTCAAGTCCCTCTACATCAATTTTAAGCATTGAACAATGGTGTATTTTAAAATAATTAAAAATGTTCTTTAAAGGACAAGAAAGAACGGAAACATGATCAAGAGAGGATAATTTAACAAAATCATTTCGCCCTTCGAAACCTGTCACTCGATGCCCACCGCTGTTGGAAGGACAGGTGTAAATTTTCACTAGTTCAATCTTTGACCCGATTGCAGCATTGACAAGAGAGACATTAAATAGATTATTGAATTGGCAATTTTGAATAAAACGAGCTGCAGGCAAGGGATGGGGCTCTATGGCAATAAACTGAGCATTAGGAAAACGCTTTGCTAAAGGTAGCACAGTTGTGCCAATATTGGCACCTACATCAACAACCAGCGGAGAATCTGATTTTTCTAGTACTGTTTCACAAAAAGAAAGATAGGGATCCTTGATATACGGTTTTCGTATTACTTTTCCTATAGATTTTTTTATCTTAAGTTTTACTAAATTGCGTTCAATAGAACTAGTGCTCGCTATATGAAAATGGATTCCTTCATATTCAATTTTCATAAACTCCCTTAAAACTTGGACGGAAGAATAGCAAAACAAGAAAAAATTGAATAGGAAATTCTTCTCTGTACTGGACAAAAAATAAGTTGATGAAGAGAACTCGCTCTCTTCAAGAATGCCCTCGAACTTTTCTTATCGCAATGGAATTTTAATCCAATCCGAAAGAAGGAGATCAGCATTTGGATTGCTTGCCCACAGATGAGGAATAATGACTTTTTTATTTGGATTTTCATTCAACCAAGCTGCCCACCAAGAAAACGTCGATTCTGGGGAAACGATTTGATGTTTGCACATCGACATCAAATAAAAATCAATCCAATACGGGTTTTCCCCTATAAATCTCAATCTTTTATCGGTGGGAGGGAAATTCTCTCGTACCCATTTTATATCATCTGAAAAAACTAAAAAGGTATAAGTTTTAGGGAACTGATCCATCGCCTCTAAAAAGTAAGTCCATGTAGCGCCGCCCAACCCATCTACTAAAGGAACCCTTCCATCTGGAATAAATGTTCGCAAATGGAGAGCTACAGTCTCTCCTTTTAATAGTTTTTTATATTTTTTTAGGATCTTCTGTCTAAGCTCTTCACTAGGAGCGAATATTTCTCGAATCTGTTTTTCATGCCGTTCAAAATATTTGGGGCTTTGATAACCCCCATCTAAACAAATATACCTTCCCTTTTCATAAGGGATATTTTTATAAATCACATTACTCGTATTATGAGATTCATAATAAGTATACTTTCCTTTTTCAGGAATATACTCTGTATTTAAACGATGAAAAACGTATTCAAAGTTTGAAATTCCAGAAACAGCCTGTTTCCCAGACGGAAAAATCGCCTTGCACCCATGATCTAAAGCATATCCGATCGCTGCCGCCACCTGGAACATCTGATTGCCCAATTGTCCTTGGAAATTGCAAGATACATATCCATTTTCATTCGAAAAACAGGTAGTTATAAAACAAATAAAAACAATCCATATTTTTTTCATGTACAAAATTCCTTTATTTTCAATGCGAATCCATCTTCTGAATGATACTGTTTGTATTCGTTCCTCATATTCTCCAACCCATTGATTAATAATGGATTATTTACAAATGAACAAAGAGTATTCAATAAGTCTTGTTCATTCCAATCAAACGTCAAACGGGAAAGTCCGAATCGATCCAACTCATGGCTCATCCATGTTTTTTTGGTAACAACCGGCATAGCTCCTAAGACAATTGCCTCAACAAAAATACCAGATGTTCGGTAGGCGTATTCTTCCGCCATGTAGGGCAATAAGACAAGATCTGCCTTTTGCATCCATTGGGTATATTCAATTCGAGAAAGTACGGCAGGAATATATAAAATATGTTTATTTTCGCCCAGAATAGTTCTGCCGCTTTCAGCGACTACCAATTTTATTCTGTTGTTGACAACCTTCAAAAATTTTAAAATCACGGAAAGCCCTTTGTCTTCTCGAATCTGACCGCCAGGCCACCAAAATAAAAAATCCTCAGTTTTTTTTTGTTCTTTTTTTTCTGTAACATTCTCCGTATGAGGAATGGGAATGACCGAAAAAGAACGATTGAATATTTTTTTTAATTCTCCAGCTAGCAGCTCACTATCTGTCAAAAACCGAATATTTTTTGCCCCTATTTTTCTTTCTATATACCAATGGAAAATTCGGCAAAGCAGCGCTTTTTTTTTACTGTGAATATTGTATCGATGGAGAATCCAAAAACAAAAGGAAGGCGTCAGGGGAAAAAACGCGAGTGCAATAGATGCAAGATGCAGAAGTTCAAAATGTTCAATGAACATAATGGTTGCTTCTTTTCTTCGAAAGATTTTGCGAAGAGGAGAAATATTTGCGAATAAAATAGCCAATTTCTGAATGATATTCTTTGGCTTAAGAGACGTGTCATTAGCAAGACAATGTTCCCAATGCTGAGGAAGAGAATCGCATTCTGTTTTCTCAGGAACAAAAGCAATATATCTCCAGCCCAAAGAGCGGGTCGCCTTTTCAACAGAGAGATGATATTGCAATACGTGTCCTACTTCAGAAGAAAATCGGGGCAAAATAGCATAAATAACCTGTTTAATTCGGAACATATTGAGATGTAATGATTTTGATGTTTTCTTCTAAAGAAGTCATTTTTATATTTGTATGGTTCAAAAGTTTCTGAGATAGAAGATCACTTCTTTTGGGGCGTTTAAAAGAGGCTGGCAGCTCATCTAAAGAAATTTTTTTTATAAGATGCTCGTTAACTTGCAGCTCTCTGGCTATTTTTAATGCCAATTCATATCGATTTATTTGCTCTAATCCGCCGAGATGATAAAGGCCCCTGCACTGATTTTTTTGTAAAGCCGTAATCCCCTGAATGACATCTTGAATTGAAATAGGGGATAAAATTTGATCTTTTGCAGCTAAAACTTCACGACTTTGAAATAACGAAAGGATTATTTCATCAATGAGTGTGCCATCTCCTTTTACTATGCCAAATACCTTAGCAATGCGAACAATCAAACACTGATCTTTAAATTGCTCTAATGCTTTCTTTTCCAATGCAGCTTTTTGAGCTCCATACCAATTAATGGGAGACCGAGGGTCTTCTTCCATATAATTTCCTATTTCTCCGTTGAATACATAACCTGAAGAAACAAGAATGGGCGTGATCCCTTTTGCTAAAAGAAGCTCACTCAGGAAAAGAATCCCATCTACATTGATTTTGTAACTTGCATAAGGATTTTCTTCACATTTCTGAGGATTGCAAATTCCTCCAGCAATCAATGCGTATTTATATCCCTGCAAAGACAATGCTTGAAAATCAGTCTTTGGAGTCGAGAGATCAAGTCTTGCAAAATCTGAAGAAAAGGTATAATGAGTTCCTATAATCGCAGGAAAATAGCGCTGATAAAAATAGAAAAAGTGCCTTCCTAAAAATCCTTTAGCACCAACAATAAGTGTTTTCTCGAATTGCATCGCTCGTGAAGTCTATTCCGACTGGCCTTTTATTGCTTTTACGAAATTAGTTTTTACTTTTCTCCAAGAATTTTTCATTTTTCTTTTAAAAAAAGGAAATACAAAATCCCACAAATAGGGGCGCCATATAATTTGAGAAAGGCTTTGTTTTACATAATTTCCTAAAAGTGTAGATTTATTATAGAGGCGTCGATTTTGTCTTACTTTCGCAATATGCAATAACAAATTCAAAATTTCATTTTTTTTCATATAATTAAAGAGATTGTCTTTTCCACGGCTGCGCCAGGCAACATTATATCCGGGTAAATAAATACACCCCTCTTTTAATGCGCAGAGATGGACAAAATACCAATCTGATAATACGGGGAAATCTGTGCTAAAAAAACCATTTTGTAAAAAAAGTTCTCTTCGAAAGATTGTCCCCATGGCAAACAACCAATACTTGATGATGTCTTTGCGACACATCTCCATAAATTCTTTTGGGGAAATACAAGTCATTTCTTTGAGATGAGGAAATACGGGCCATGAATAAATTTTCTGCTCTCCATCGGTGAACATGGAATGATCCGAAGTGCACATAGAAAAAGCAGGATATTTTTCAAGCAAATGAATCATACGTTCAAAAAAATACTCCGAGAGGATTTTATCGTCTGCTGCAAAAAGATGAATGTATTTTCCTCGAGCCTCTTTTAATCCTCGATTGACTGTAGATACCGCTCCTATGTTTTGCTGATTTCTCAATACTCGAATTCTAGAATCAGATTTGCAAAAACTCTCTATCATCAAAAGACTATTATCAAAAGACCCATCATCAACAAAAATAACCTCAAAATCAGTAAATGTCTGAGCAAACAGAGAGGCCAGAGCTTCAGGAAAATATTGAGCCATATTGTAATTTGGCATGATGACTGAAAGAGCAGGATTCATGCGGTTTCCCCAATGATCGATTTTTTCCACGATTCAATTTTCCCTTGGATAAATTCCCAACGTAGGGACATCGATTTTCTTAAGAAAAAGACAAACGATATCCAATATTTAGGTTTATAAAATATCTCTGCAAAAAGTGCATTAAAGGCTACTCGCAAAAGAGTCGATTTTATGAATAATTGGCTCGTTTTTTGATCTTTAGATTCGAAGAGAAGCTGGAAAAGATTTCGGTATACGGTTTTTTTACTTTTTTTATCTTGGAGTAAATTAGCACTGTATGAGGAAGGATGAATCCACCAAACAGATAGGGTTTCAGGAATATATATAACCCCCTCATTCAGAGCTATTTGATGTAATAAAAACCAGTCGCAAAGAAATTTTAAACTTTGGTCATATTTTTTATATTTTAATGCGGACTCCCTCTTTAAAATAGCGGTGTGCCCTGGCACCCATAGATGCGTTGTTTGAAAAACCCGGAGAATCTCTCGAGAATCAAAAATAACAGGAGCAGAGAAAGATTCGATCAACTTCTCTGTGAGAATTGGTCCTTCATTGGTGTGTCCTGTTATATACCCAAAATTAGAACATGCGACACCAATATGAGGCTGTTCTAAAAGAACAGTCATTGTTTTTTTTATAAACCCAGGCAATCGATAATCATCTGCTCCCATTGTATGAACGTAAGTTCCTTTAGCTTCTTCTATTCCTTCGCATAAAGCGAAACAAACACCTTGATTTTTTTTATGTGCAATCACTCGAATAAATGAATATTGAGATGCATATTTATTGATAATCTCTAAACTATTATCAGTGGAAGCATCATCAATAATCAAAATCTCAAAAGGAAAAAAATCTTGAGATACTAAACAATCAATCGCTTTCGGAAGATATTTGCCATGGTTATAGTTTGTGATCACAATGGTGAGAAGAGGTTGCAATGACATCATTGCCAAGAATTGTTGCATAGTAGATTTTTCCTTTTCAAGAAAATTCCAATTCTTTACCATATGAAGCTTCTAACAAGTAACTCATGAGAAAATATGGAAGCTGAACCTACTCTCCAAAGCTGGGAGCGCTATTTCCAGGGCACTGACTCTCAATTTAACTGTTCTGAAATTTCCTTAGGTCCTTGGACCTCTTATAGCTTGAAGGTAGATCCTGTCCACATGGTGTTTGTTTTAGCTCGGTATAAATTTTGTGCGAAAATGCTTGCTGGCAAAGGATTGGTTGTTGAAATTGGTTGTGGCGACGGCTTTGGGATCCCTATTGTGGCTCAATTTGTCTCCCATTTACATTGCATTGACTGGGATCCTAGAAATCTCGAAGGGTGCCAACGACGACTTTCCCATTTAAAAAACGTCTCTTATGAGTGCGTAGATTTAAATAAGAATTCAATTAAGGTTGAAGCAGACGCTGCCTATTCTGTCGATGTAATCGAGCATCTCAATACACAGTCTGAAGCGAATTTCTTACAAAATATCTGCTCTTTTTTGAAACCTTCTAGCGTGCTGGTAACAGGAACGCCAAATATCACTGCCAGGGCCTATGCAAGTAAGCAAAGTGCTATCCAGCATGTGAATCTGAAAAACATGAATACATTAAAGGAACTCACAGAAACGTATTTTAAACATGCTTTTATGTTTGGGATGAATGATGAAATGGTCCACTTAGGATATCCTGCCATGTGTCATTATCTTTGGTCCGTAGGAGTTGAGAAAAAATAATTTAGCAACGGAAAATCCTTATGAATCTTTCCTATAAATTCTTCTTCAAGAAACGATGGATTTTAAGTCTCTTCTTACTATCCCTCTGTTTATTTTTTGCATTCGGCGGAGATTTTAGCGATAGAGTGGCTTGTAAGATATACAGTCTCTCATTCGAGAAATATCACTCCCCTAGATCTCTTGAATTTTTAGAAGATCAAGCCTCCTTAAATACTGGTACTCAAGAGACTAGAAAAATCTACGACTGCTGCATGTTTTTTAATGAAGTCGAACTTCTCCAGATCCGTCTTGAAGAACTTTACGACTATGTAGATCATTTTGTAATTGTCGAATCACAAGAAACCCATCGAGGAACTCCAAAACCTCTCTATTTTCTCGAAAATCAGCACCTCTTCGAAAAATATCTCGATAAAATCATCTATGTTCCTCTGACAGAGAAACTAAAGACATCTAATAACCCTAAAAGTTGGAAAAGAGAAAATTATCAGAGAAATCAAGTGTTAAGAGGGTTGAAGGGTTGTACAGACGAAGATATCATCATGATCTCCGATTTGGACGAAATTCCCAAGGGGGAAGATACCCCAAAATTAATTCAGAGACTCCTACAATGCAAAACACCTTTGATTTTTTGCGGACATAAAGGATTTCGATATTTTCTCAATCGATGGGATCCTTCCGCCACTCCTTGGCCTGGAACGGCGATTACCACCTATCAATTCTTAAAACATCATTCTCCTCAATGGTTTAGAAGAAGAAAAGATAAACCGTGGTTTCCTTTAGTCTCTAGTGGTTGGCATTTCACAACCATGGGCGGATATCAAAAAGTGATTACTAAATTCGAAAATGTAGTTTTACATAAAAAAGATAACGAAGCTTATCTAAAAGATGCTGAGAGAATTCGGAGAGAAGCTTCTATCCAATATTTAGTAAAAATTGATGAGACATTTCCTCACTTCATCCAGGAAAATCAAAAGGCTTTAAAAGAGAAAGGCTTTATCGATCTTTCTTCAGAGATTTCTCTAAATCATGTGATCGCGAGCTGGCCTAGTTACGACAAGTTAGTCGTTCAAAATGCCACCACTTCACAGGAACCGTTAGAACCATACGTTTCAGCCAAAATACTTCCCTTTGATCCAAGCGGTTCGTTCGACTCCTCTATCCTCAGCTTTTTAGAGCAGTGGGTGAAGGAACAAAATGTAAAGACAATCGTAGATATAAGCCCAGGATTTGGCCTTTCCACTCAGTGCTTTGCGCTTCTCCTTTCAGAAAAAGGACTTGTGTATGCGGTAGATACATGGGCGCCTGAAAACATGCCTAAAGACGATCCCCGCCGCGAGTCCTCTTATGACTATTTTCTCTCTAATATGAAGCATGCTCATGTAGCGCACAAGGTAATCCCGATAAAATCGAAAAATTACGATGGAACAGAAATAGGAGAGATTCATCCAGATGTCATCTATATAGACTGTTCAAGATTCCCCAATACATTGCGTCAAATGATTTTGGAATGGGCGCCTAGAATATCCCCCAATGGGATTATTTGCGGACTTCACAAAGAAGATTCCTCTATTGAAACAGATTTAAAAGAGGCGTCTTTTCAATCAGGTCTTTCTCTTTATACGGAAGGATCCTTTTGGTATTTAAAAAACAAAAAAAATGAATCAAGAGAAAACCAATGAACTCCTATCACCCTATTTCCTCTTCAATCATAAAGCTCTTAACAGTCTCTCTATTATCCCTTACATCCATTCTATATGGAGACATACATGAAGATAATGATAAAATAAAAAGAGTTTCGAATTTAAAAGATTTTATAGAAACATTTGAAACTATCACAAAAAAAATGATTCAAAATTCCAGCCAACAAAACATTGATAAAGCAAAACCCGATATTGACCAGCTTTTTGCTTCTTTTAATTATTTGCGATCAACACCTCTTGATCTTGAATCCATATCATGGAATTTATACCCTCTGTTTATAAGATCATATTTCATTTTAAATAATTCTGGAGTTCTAATGAACCAAGATTTTATTCAGAATGGTTTTATTCAAAAGAATATTCCTTCAGAACTTATCGAATCATTTCTAAGCGAATTTAAGCATGCCAAAGCGATTCCTTTCAAAATTGAAGATTTTGATTTGAACTATGATTCGGGGAAAATTGGATCGGGAACTGAGAATGAGCTAAATCAGAATCATATCTATTATATGTTGGGAGATCGACAACTTGCCACGCTAAAGCCCATTCTATCTTTATTACAGCAACCAGTTGCAGAATGCATTGGCACTCCTTGGCGAGTTGTCAATATACGAGTATGGGAGACTCTGGCTAAATCAAGCGAGGACGGCCCAACTGGATGGCATACCGATTGCATGCCGCCTCCCTTGCTTAAAATTATGATTTATCCTTATGGCGCTAATGAAGAGATCGGAACGACAGAGCTGCAGCTTCCAAATAGTTCCTATGTCGTTACAGGAGAACCTGGTACTTGGATTGTTTTCAAAAATTCTGAAATTGTACATCGAGGAAGAGCCCCTAAAAAGGGGAAACGCCTCGTCATAGAAATTTCTCTAATTCCTTCCTTAACCTATGATTCAGAAGCTGCCTGCGGAGGGTTAAATGGACGCTTTCCCAAACTCCCCTGGCAATATCCTCGATCTTCAACTTATGCAATCAATTTTTTGGGAAAACCTCAAGGCATTAACATTGGGGGTGGTCCAAGCTGGGAAATGCGGGAATGGATCAACTTAGAAGAAGTCATTAGCCCATCAAATCCTCAACCCTTCTATCTAAGCCCCAATAGTCGGTTTCCTGCGGAAGATAAAAGCATTCAAACTGTCTATACTTCTCACGCCCTTGAACACTTGCCTATCTCTACTGTAAAGAGAATGCTTTCCGAATCAAACCGAACCTTACAAGAAAACGGTGATTTGATCATTAAAATCCCCGATTACGACAAAGTTTTAGATTGCTGGCGTAGGCGCGAGCATAGCTTCTTTTACTCCTATTGGGGAATTGAGAGCGTGACGGCAGGTTGGGCAGCGCAAGGAATCTGTGATTGTCTCGACCATAGAGCCGCCATGATTGTATGCTCCATTTTTGGCCAAGGCAACCCTTTTGGTCCCGCAGAAAGCAAACCAGAAAAAAAAGCAATTCCCGGATATTTTGGTCCTACATTCATGACTGTAGACGAATTGCAAAGCTTGATTGATCCTGCATTGAATCTTTCTCCTTCTATGCTTGCGGATACCCTCTGCGAAAAAATGAGAGCGCGTAACGCCGATTTTCGCTTTTGTCATCAAAGCGCTTGGAGCCGGGAAGAACTGAAAAATCTTTTAAGTGACTTTGGATTTGAGATCATTTCTTTTGATTATGCTACAATCATGAGTTCATTTGGAAATATTCGAGATGTAGGAAATATGAGAGAAATTAGTATTTTTTGCTGGGCAAAAAAGAAATCTTCTCTTTGAAATTTATAAATAAAGGGACTATGTCTTCCATTCGACTTTCGATAATCATGCCTAATTATAACCATGACATCTTCTTAGAAAACCGCATACATTCCATTTTATCGCAAATGGGACCTAATGATGAATTCATCGTTGTAGATGACGGCTCTACTGATAATAGCATCTCAATTGCCGAAAAGTTCTTAGAAAAAGAACCTCAATTTCGGTTTATTAAAAACCCGCATAATCTTGGAGCTGAGCAATCTGCAAACATAGCAGCGAAAGCGGCTCAGGGTAAATATTTAACATGGTTAGCAACCGATGATCGTCTATTGCCTGGATTTATAGACGAAACGATGAAAGTCTTAATGGAAAATCCAGACATTGGACTTTGTTGTTCAGATTGCGCCATGACATTTGACGGCTACCCCGATAAAATCCCCGATAAGATCTATACCACCAGGCTTATTGAAGCCGCCACAAAAACTTTAGTCTTTCCTCCTAAAGACATTGTCAATGTTTTTCGCACAACTACTTTTTGGATTCCAGGCCATACCACAATTGCCAAACGAGAATTGATTCTAAAAAATGGAGGCTATCGAGAAAGTCTTCGTTATCTCGGTGATTGGTTTTTAGTGCACTCTATTGCATTGCAAGCAGGGGCTGCTTACATTCCTAAAGAACTTGCAGCTTGGCGCCAAGAAAAGAAATGTCGAAGCAATCAGCAAAGTGAAGATCCTTCTGTTGCTAAAGAATGTCAGTGGAATATTTTTAAGATTCTCAAGGAAGAAAAAAACAGGCACTTACATCGATTATTTAGAAAATCTGGATTGTTAGATGTTTTCGCCAGACAAAATTTAGAACAACTTTGGAAAGATCCTTATCATTGGAGTTTTATTCTAAGGCTCACCAAAAAATACTTTCTTTTCCGCTGGAGAAAATATATACGTCTTCTTATGTCGAAATAGCTTCAGTCATATTTTCTGAAAGATATCGTTTTGCCGCTTCCGTAACGCGCGATGAACTAAGCGGCTCATAATAGTCAGGGCGATCTTTGAAGCTAACAGGCGCAAGCGCATTGACCACTCGAACATCAGAAGACCACCGCGTTCTTTGTCCCTTATTT
>C687J35174_10004423_pt1 | contig 18900 bp, 15 predicted proteins | sample RifCSPhighO2_01_FD_35174 | JGI IMG/M metagenome (IMG submission 35174) | reverse complement strand
ATCAATGTCATAATCAATGTTGTCATCAACATTTTGTTTATCTTTATTATTTTCATAATTAATAAATTTAATAAATCTAGTTGGTTTTAATTCAATAGACTTATTATTATGTTCGGACCGTATAAGCATATAAAATACTACCTTAATTTCATCATTTTCATTGAGATCTTCTTTGATATTTAGAGGATCGCCTCTTTGAGATCGTAGACATAAATATTTTCGCTGTTCCTGACTATTAATAATAAAATTAGGCATGACAAACTTAATGTATTTATAACCGTCTTTTTCAATTATTATTTTACGAGTTAATTCATCTTGCTGATATAAGGGATATACTTTAGTTTCTAACTTATTAATGAATTCAATAAAATCTTGGTCGTCTAGTTTAGCATTAACTTCTAAATCATTATCACCTATATTTATCTTTGATACAATCATTTTACCGCTCATTAAACGATAGAACCCAGTTTCTTTTTTAATTGGTGTGATACCATATCTACGAGGCATTTTAGTATTTACGATAAGTTCTGAGTTAAAATTCTTAAAACTCATAGCTTCATAATCAGTTTTAAATTTACCACCAATAATAATATTAGTACGAACTATAGCTAGTTCTTTGGTTACTAATGAAGCATCTGTATGTTTTTCTATCATACCCAATATATAATTACTATCATCATCAATTTTTGGATGAAAATAACCATGAAATTCTCTGATAATTTTTTGAATATTAGTATTATCTTTTGCAAAGAAGTTATGTAGTTGTCCATATTTTTCTAATACTCTCTCATCTTGATAAATATTATAACCTCTATATAGAGCCTTAACTAATCTAACTAATTTTAGATTACCAATCCAACCAAAACGTGTAGTTTGTTCCTGCAGAGCTTGTAAAGCTTGTGGAGTGGCTAATAACATTCTGCTATTATTTTCACCATATTTAACTGCTAACTGAATATGAGTTAAGTCAAAACGTCTGATAGCCATATATAGATTCTGATCATCTATTGATATGAGTTGTATAGTTCTATTAATTCCACAAATATACACATTAACTACACTACCCCTAATAGCATAATATGTATGGTCAGTATTTAATTTTCCCACTATATTATCAAATAATTCATCTTTGTTATCTTTGTTATCTTTATTGTTTTTTCTACTTTTTGGAATGAATATATCAACATCAGATGCTTTTTCATCAACAAAGTTTTTGCTTAATAGAAGATTTATAGAACCTCCTGCAACATAACAACCATCTAATGGTAGATTGTTTAAGATACCACACGAGAATTCATCATATCTCTTCCAAAATTCTTCTTCTGTACATATTACACTTTCTCCTGGTATTAATTCTTTTCTATTTGATATATCCTTACAGCTCCATATATTATCTGTGTTTGGTTTATATTTTAAATAATTCATATATTCAAAAGGATTTAATAAAAATATATTGCTACATTGTTTTTTTTGTTCCCATAATTCATGATATCGTTTAGATACTTCTTCAGTATTTTCATTAAATATTTTTTTTATATTATATGATTCAAAGAAACTAATGATTTCTATTCTTAACATATTATCATTTTTGATTATAGGAATAGTTAATGCAGTTTTAAGAGTATCATATGGCGATTCATATTCCCTGAAAAATTTATTAAAATCTACAATATCTGGATATTTCATATATATCAAATATAAATATTCAGGATCAGATAGATTTACCCAATCTTTATTTGATGTCCAATTATGGAAACCTTTAGCAAAATATTTTTCTGGTAAATCCAATCTATTCATAATAGTTAACACAATAAATGTATCAAAATGAGATTTCAAATCTATATTAGGCATTAAAATGCTATTATTATATATTTTGTTAATGGCGTCAGCATGTATTTGGGTAATATTTATGTCTTTAAAATTTTTCTTATTATTTTTTAGATATTTTTCAATAATTTTTTTAGATAAATTTACCTTCATATTATCATTAAAAGTATATATATCAGTATTTTTTTCTTTAGACATCTTTTAAATACAATTTTTTGAATATGAGTATGTGAGTATGTAAATATATGAGTATTGGAAAATATATAAAGATACGTAAAGATACGTAAAGGATATTTAATGACTAAATAATCGATTGATAATAAATGTAAATGAATTTTCAATTTTTTTATTATACAAAGTAGAGATATTTAATTATAAATTTTAAACAATTTTTCATTTTCTGATATATAGACTTACATTATATTATAAAATATGAGTAGTAAAGGGGGTCATATTCTATCTGATAGACGACTAAAAAAAAATATAACTGATTACATAGGAAATGCAACAGATTTAATAGATAACATACATATTGTTGAATATGAATGGAAAAACGAAGAGGAAGTGAAACAAGATTTGATAAAAAATAAAACTCAAAATAAAAAATTACTTAAAACGAGTAGAAACACATCTGCGGGAAAAAAAGTAGGTGTAATAGCACAAGACATGAGAGAAAAAATACCAAGTTGTGTATGGGGTGATGAAAGTGAAATATATGGAGTTGATTGGCTTAGTGTAATGCCATATATAGTTAAAAGTATACAAGAGAGAAAAATATCTGATACAAATCCACATACTCATTTTAAAATGAATGATATTGATCATAAATTTATTAAGAATGCAGGTAATAAATCTCATCAGGAAATAGATGATGAGATGGATAGAATGAATAATGAAATAACTAAAATGCCACATGAAATGAATAAAATGATGACAGAATATAGAGAAAATATAAATCTATTGCTTGGTAATAATATAAAACAGACAGATAAAATATTAGAGGATTTTTCTAATAATAAGAAACAAATGAATGAACAATTTACAACTATTGAATTAAAGTTAAGTGAAAATAAAAAATTGACTGAGGACATGTTAGAGAAAGTTAAATTAAATTCTGTTGATGATAAAAAACAAATGGATGAACAATTTAAAATGATTGAATTAAAGCTAAGTGAAAATAAAAAATCGACTGAGGAAATGTTAGAGAAAATTAAATTAAATTCTGTTGATGATAAAAAACAAATTAATGAACAATTTACAACTATTGAATTAAAGTTAAGTGAAAATAAAAAATTGACTGAGGAAATGTTAGAGAAAATTAAATTAAATTCTGTTGATGATAAAAAACAAATGGATGAACAATTTAAAATGATTGAATTAAAGCTAAGTGAAAATAAAAAACAGACAGAGGATATATCAGACAATTTTAGTGATAGTAAGAAATTTATTGATGAACAATTTTCTATGATAAAATCAGAATTTAGTGATAATAAGAAAAAAACAGATGAACAAAGTGAAAAAATATTGAAAAACATAGCTGAAGTGAAAGAAAATATTAATGATATAGATACTGTATTAACAAAACAATCAACTGATAATGCAAAGGAATTAGGAGATATAACAAATGAATTAGTTAGCATAGCTAATGATTTATCTAGTGTGAGAGAAAAGCAGAATGAATATGACAATATATCTACAAAACAAGAAGAGATTATATCAAAGTTATCAGATACTAATGAAAAACAAAATACTGAGTTGTCTATATTGAAAGAACATGCAAAAGGTGTTAATAATGGATTGGAAGGTTTAACAAATGATATTAATGAAATAAAAAAAGATTTATTAGATAAATCTGATATATCAGAACAATTAAAAAAGAATATTAGTGATATATCTAGGGAATCATTAGGATTAGGTAATATATATAATGAAGAAAAAGTATTAAAAATACAACCTAATGAAGGGAATATAGAATTAGGTAATGAGGAATGTAATGTTATATTACGGGGTGATATTTCTCTTAAAGATATAGATATGAATGTCAGTACTAGTGGTGGTCCTCCATTACAGATTGATTTACAAACACATAAAATATTTTATAGTGGTATTTCTGATGAAAGACTAAAGAAAAATATATATGACTATGTGGAAGATGCTACATATTACCTAAATAAAATAAAAATATGTAGTTTTGAATACAAAACACAACCAGAAGTCATTAATGGTATGCGTAGATTAGGAATATCAGATAATGCAAACAAGTCATTAATTAATGAAGCAAATAAATTACCAGGATCAATAGGTAGACCTACAGTTGGTGGAATAGCACAAGAAATTAAGAAGGTATTTCCTGGATGTGTGAGTGGTAGTGATGATACAGTATATAGTATTAATTGGTCATATATGATACCATATATGATCAAAAGTATACAAGATATAGATACGAGAATAAAAGATATATCAGAAAGGTTAGGAAATGTAGAAAAATTAGTTATACCACAACCATAATTTTATAAATAATATATAAGTAATATATAAATTATATATAAGTAATATATAAATAATATATAAGTGATATATAAGTAATATATAAGTGATATATAGTTAAGATTTCTAAACTTCTTTTTTTTTCTTTAAAAAAGAAAATTAAGAAATTATAAAGTTTTTTTCTTTAAAAAAGAAAAATTAAGTTTAAATTAAGAAATCACGTTTAATCAAATTCACGATTGTCCAAAAGGAAAGCTTATTTTTCAGAAAAAATAAATTAGAATATTAACTAGAAAAATAATAATCTATATTTTATAACAAAATAATAATTATTATGATATTTTTTTTATAAAGTATTTATATACAATTGAGTTTTTATTAATAAATAAAATAACAAATTAGTACAGCCAGATAGATATATAGCAAAAATTTATAATGGATGATCATGAACAACTAGTCCTTAGACTTAAAAAATTAAGTAAAAATGATAAGGTTATAGATGATCCTATTTTAAGTGAAATAACTTCATTACTATTGAATATTAGTGATCCAAATTATAAAAATACACAAAAAATAAAACTACAGGTAATGAGATTAGAAAGAGAAAAAATAGATAAAGAGATAAGAAGATTGTCTACAGAAGTTGATAGCACAGTATCAACTGTTGATGAAAAAGTGACACACATTCCAGATACAACAGATAAAAAAACTGATTATGTGGATGATTCTTTAGTTACTCAATCAGATAATATATCAACTAAAGTGATAACAGACCAAATTAAAGCTGTATTAGATGAGCTTAGAAAAGATAAAACAATAAAAATTATAGAAGAAAAAAGAAAGCGAAAAGGCATATTTTCAATATTTAGGAAAAATAAAGATAAGAAAGATAAAGAAGAGGTTAAAGAAGATGTTAAAGAAGAGGTTAAAGAAAAAGTTAAAGAAAAAGTTAAAGAAGAAGTTAAAGAAGAGGTTAAGAAAGAGGTTAAAGAAGAAGTTAAAGAAGAAGTTAAAGAAGAGGTTAAAGAAAAAGTTAAAGAAGAAGTTAAAGAAGAAGTTAAAGTAGATATCAAGGGTACCAAAGGAATAAAAGATTCTCCAAAACCAGATACAAATGAGGTAGTTAAAATACAAAAGCCACGAACAAGAGAAATAATTGAAGAACAAAAGATAGAAACTAAGGAATTGATTAAAGAACAAAAAATAGAAGCTAAAGAATTGATTAAAGAGACTAAACAGCAAAAAGGAAATAAATATTTAGAAAAAATACGAAGAAGAAAACAAACAAATGAACAGCCAGAACAGTCTAAACAACTTGAACAGCCTAAACAACTTGAACAACCTAAACAACCTGAACAGCCTGAACAGCCTGAACAGCCTGAACAGCCTGAACAGCATGAACAGCATGAACAGCATGAACAGCATGAACAGCATGAACAGAATGAACAGCGTGAACTTGAACAACTTAAACAGCCTAAACAGCCTGAACAATCTGAACAACATAAAGAAGTATCGGAATCACATATTACATCTTCTGATATAGAAATTACGACGGAAATATTACGTAGGTTAAATGATATATTAAGTAATAGAACAAATTTACCGAAAATTAAAGTTATAAAAAGACCATCAATTAAGGATAAGGGTGTAGCACAAACATTGGAAGGTGCAAAGAGTCGTTTAAATAAACAGAAACTAGATGAAATAAAGAAAAAAAGCAAGGATAAGAATAAGGTTAAACAGACAGTGGAAAAAATAAAATCAGTTACAGATAAAAATGAGGATGAAGAAGAAGAAAAAGATAGTATTCATATAAATTTATATATGAAATCTATATAATTTAGTAATTAATAATTTGTAGTATATAGTGTAATTAATAAATATTTTTTATTGTAAATTTTTAATAATATTATATATATATAACTAAATTAATAATTTGTAGTATATACTTATTTATTACATATGGATGATATAAAATCGATAAAAATTAGTAAATCTGATACGAAATTATTTGAGAAATATGAAAAATTAAAAATATATATAGGAGGGGTTATATCAATGGAAAATATATATACATGTATTATATACGCAATGAAATTATATAAGAATAGTTCAATGGAAGGAATAACAAAAAAAGAAATAGTTATAAAAATAGTCAAGACATTAATTGATGAGTGTTCTATTGATGATACAATAAAACAAATATTTGATGAGAAATTTATAGGATATATTATAGAGTCAACATATACAGAATTTAAGAAAACATTTAAGCATAGAAGAATCTGTTGTATACCTAAATGTTGTAAATAATGGGTATGGTATGTTGTAAATAATTTTTAGAATTTATATTAATGAATTTTTTTAAATTATTAATAGAATATTTTTTATATGTGGATATTTCTATGTCTAGAAATATGAATAAATCAAATAAAGAATTATTTATTACTGCCTGATTTAGGATATTTGGAATATTAATATTTTGCATAGCAATGAGATATTTTTTATTTAAAAGTATATTAATTGAATTAAAAACCTCTTCATATACTTTTAATAATAACCAATCATTTGATTCAGAATTATTTTTATTAAATAAAAAGTCATTAAGTGTATTATTATTTAATGGATAATAACCATTAGATATTTTTTGATACAATTCAATAGAAGAAGAATCTATTGATATATTTATATTATTCCATTTAATTATAGTTTCTTTATTCATTAAATTAATTCAATTAATGAGTTATATATAATTATATATCGTCAATTATATAATATTAAATAATATTATTTTTTTTTATATAATTTTCAACAAAATTAATAATGTCATTGATTGAATTTTCTTCTGCAAGAAATTCCGTATATTTTATATTTTTTTCAACTAATATATTTTTTAGTGCAATATCCATCTCTTTAGCTTCTGTTTCGCTATGATATCTTCCTGCTTGTTCATATTCGTAATTACCTCTAATTAATAGAATATTTATATTATTGAATTCATTAAAATATTCCATAATTTTTTCCTCTGTTTTATCTACATTTGACGTATTATTTGGATTAGTTCTATTATAATATAATCCATGAAATAAACTACCATCGGTTACGATGATATTAACTTTGTTATTTATTGCTTTAAATAATTTGTATTGAGATGTGCTAACCATATATTGATTATTCAATATATCATATGTTTCTGTCCACACTAATTTTTTTGCATATTCTTGTACATATTCCACAGTATATTTTTTTAACTTTAATTTTGCAAATAATAATGCTGCCATAGTTGTCTTACCAATTCCAGGACCACCTAATAAATTAATTATATAAGTTTTTATTTTTTTGGCAGGTTCTTTATTATTTTCTATTTCATTACCGTCATCATCATCGTCATCATCGTCATCACTGTCATCACTGTCATCACTATCATCATCGTCATCATCGTCATCATCGTCATCAATATTAATATCATCATTAATATCATCATTATCATCGTTGTAATTGTCATCATTATTTATGACATTATGTGTAGAGACTTTATTTTCACAATAATACTTTCTACATAATTGTCTTGGATTATTAGGTCCCATATCGACACCACACTCTATACATAAATTTTTGCGATTATTTGGTAAATTGTTATATATTTCTGCATCACTATCATCTATGTATATGAAGCTACTACTTTTTCTTTTATGCATAATATAATTATTATATAGTATTAATAATTGAAAATTCAATTAAAAATTTGATATAAGTAAGTCATTATATTCGGTTTATTATTTTCAATTTTATAAAAATTACTTAAAATAAAAATGAAAATATAGATGATATATTATTGTTATATTATTGTTATATAATGAATAACGAAATATGTTGTGTATGCGATGTGCATTCTAAGACAGAAAACCTGGTTAGTATATGTGAAGGTTGTAAATATGTATTATGTAAATATTGCAAGATAAAAGGATTACATATTAATTTATTAAAATGTAATAAATGTGCTAAATTGATATGTGAGTCATATATAGATAAGATAGATAACAAATATATATGTTTAGATTGTATTACACAGGAATTAATCAAAGGAAATGATATATTAAATAAATTTTCTGAGAAAATATTAAGATAAATTATATTTAACTACTATTTATATAATTATTATTTTTTATAATTTGGTAAAAAAGAAATATAAAATATTATTTAGTAATAATCTATCATTTGATAATCTATACATTTGGAAATTAAATATGTAATTTTATCAATTAGGCTAATTGTTGTATAAATATTAAATAAACAGTTATATACATTACCAGGAAGTTTATTTCTGGCTAATATTATAAGATCAATTCCATTAACATCTTTATATTTGGGTAATGATCCTAATAAATCGACTAAACATCCATTAGGAAATTTTTTTAATTGTTTAACATTATTTTCTAGTATTAATTCCAGATGTTTTTTGATAACAATATATACCATATTACAACAATGGGGTTTATCATTGGATAATTTATCATTCTTAAGTTTGAATAGCAATTCATCATATATATTTACATTATCTAGAATTTCAGTCATTATACTTTTATACAACTTTTATATACTTTTTTATTTATAATATAATTAGAGAAGTGATTATTATAATAATTTTATAATCTAGTCTAATATGAATATAATAATCTATTCTCTAATTATATATTTTCATATATGATAAGATTTAATATATTTTTATAAAAAGTTTTGATGAAAATATATTATGTTAATATATTTATTATTTACTATTTAATAGTGTTTAATTTGTATATATTTACTGATTATATATAACCTTTTATAAAAAAGCTTAAATAAATAATTATTAGATTGTTTACAATGTTCTATATTAAAATCTAGATTGTATTAAGCATAAATTTAAACATAGAAAATAGATTTAGTTTATTTACATTTTCAATATATATTAAAACATTACATAATGGTTGAATACTGCTTTCTGACAATGTTAGTGTGTTTCTTATTTTATTTAGAATTAATAATATAAAATCTTGAGATTTACCACAATTATGTACTATATATGCATATCTATATAGTACTTCATACTGAAATTTATAATGGTAATTTTTTGATGCTAGGCAATCAATAAATTCCATATAGTGATCACATATTAATTTATACATTTTATCATTTAATGTATATCCACTCATTTGATTGATGGTTTAATAATATTAAATTCAATTTTTATCAATAAGATATTAGTTAGTCTATATTAGGATATAATTAAAATTATAATTAAATCTAATAATATTAAATTAATGATTCGTTAAATCGTTAATTTGTTAAATGGCTAATATAATTATGAAAAATATATTTTATTTATTATTTGTTTTATTATTAATATCTAAATGTGAGGAGAAAATATTAGGATATACTAGAGAAGAATCTAAACAAGTGAATATAATTTCAGTAGTTATATTTTAATGATATTTCAATGATATTTCAATGATATTTCAATGATATTTCAATGATATTTCAATGATACCTACATTAGATTTAATAATATTAAGTGATTATTACAGTATATATGCATTTTTTATATTAAAATAAATATATTTATAATTGAAAATGATAATTTATAAATTATTTTTTAATGTAATTATTATGATATAAATAAAAATTGAAAAATTTCCTATTTAAATTTATAATATTATAAATATACCTTTGCTTAATGGAAGATAATTTCAGTGGCGGAGGAGATTTTAATGATAATGGAATTGAAAAAAACATTGATGAATTTGATTTAAGTCAATATTTAATTGATGAACTTAATAAACCTATTGATAGTTATAATGATATATCTGGAGGTATAGATAAAAAAATAGCACAACATCGTAGATATGTACCCATAGAAGAAAAAGAACATCATAAAGAGTATCCAGAGGAACTAATAGGCAGTATAGATTCTAATTTAACGGTAGATGATATGCCTGCGATACTATATGCAGAAATAAGAAAAAAAGGTATAGCTGGACATCATATAAAATCTATGAATACATTTTATAGACACGGTATTAGACAAATTATTACCGAATTGTTTAAAGTTGAAGTGGGTCGTTTATGGAATGAAAGAAACAAAACAGAGGAGGACAAAGAGGTAGAATATATTTCATTTACTGTTGAGTTTATGAAAGTTAATCTAAAATCGCCTAGTACAATGAAATATAAATCTAAAATTCCTCAGATGCTTACACCAAATATGTCTAGATTAAAGAATTTAACATATTCAGCACAACTATATATAGATGCGAAAATAACAGCTAATGCATATTTAAAAAATGGTAAGATAAAAACAAGAGAGAGTATGGTGAAAGACTTACGTATAGCATCAGTACCAGTTATGTTAAGAAGTGAATTATGTAATTTAACTAATTGTTCTGTTGATACACTTAAGGAAATGCAGGAGGATCCACTAAATCCTGGTGGATATTTTATAATCAAGGGTGGAGAATGGGCTGTTGATAATCTTGAAAATATTTTAATAAATGGTTTTCATGTATACAAAAATATGCATCAGAATGAAATTGCCAGAGGAGATATTATTTCTAAACCGGGCGACGCTTATGAAAATTCTTTTCGTATATTGTTACGTTATTTAAATAATGGTGCGATAACACTTGAATTACAAACAAATAAATTCGAGAAATTAGAGATACCATTCTTTCTAATATTTAGGGTATTTGGTATCACTAGAGATAAAGATATAATTAATAATATAGTATATGGTGTAGATAATATAGATCCGATTACGTTGCATATGTTAGATATATTAGAAAAAGCATTTAATACAGTTGATGAAAAGATATGGGGTAGTATTAAAAATTCAACAGATTCGAATGAGATAGTAGAATTTATAGCTAGGAAATTAAATACGAATATATATGGTACAGGATATAAGAAGGATGAGAATGCAGAAAAGTATTTAATTACAAGTACATTAGGAATATTAGACAAATTTATATTTCCACATATAGGTTTAGACGAAGGATCACGTATAAGAAAATTAAGATTTTTAGGTCATTTAATACATAAACTACTGAGAGTAGAACAGGAAGTATTAGATAGTAGTGATAGAGACAATTATAAGAATAAACGCATACATGCTGCTGGTGTATCAATAGCGAAAACATTTAAAACTCAGTTTAACTTTTCGATTGTACAAGAAATTAAAAAACATTTAACAAAAGATTTTAAAAGTACAAGTTTTTCACAGGTATCACTTTCTGATAGCGTAATAGCTAGTATCAATCCACAAGATTTAGAAAGAGTTTTAATACAATCCATAACAACTGGTAACAAAACACTAACTATAAAAAGAAATGAAATAAGTAATCGTGTTTCTAGCCAACAAGTATATCATAAAAATGATTTAAATGTTAAATCAACTCTTAATAATATAAGCACATCTAATACATCATCATCTAAGCAAAATGAACGTGCAGATGAAATGCGAAGAGTACATCCAAGTATGATTGGTTATGTATGTTTGAGTAAATCAACAGATACAGGTGAGATGGTAGGTATGAGAAAGGAACTAGCATGTAGTGCTAGTATATGTGAGGCCACAAGTAGTTATGTGATTAAACATATATTATTACATGATTCTGATATTATGGATTTAGATGATGTAGATCCAGAAGATATAAGCAAATTGAATTTAACAAAAATATTTGTTAATCATGATTGGATAGGATTATGTAAGAAGGGATATGAAATAGTACATAGGTATAGAATGGCACGTAGATATGGGGATTTACACCCATATACAACTATTATATGGGAAGAATCAGTTAATGAAATATTATTTTGGACAGATGTAGGAAGATTATTGAGACCACTTGTTATAGTTTATAACAATATTGAAAAATATGTTTCTGCATTTAAAAAAGGGATGGACAGTTCTATAAGTGAAAAAGAAAAAAAAGATGCTAAAAAAGTAGAATTCAAACAATGGATAAAATTAACAAAAAAACATATATTAGATTTAAGAAGTGGAAAAATTACAATGGATGACTTAAGAAAAGATAGAATAATAGAGTATATATCGGCCGGCGAACAATTGAATACATATATAGCACCAAATATAGATATACTTAGGAAATATGCTAATAACGTTTTATATCAATTTACTCATTGTGATATAGATCAGGCTGTATTAGGTATTACAGCATTAAGTGCACCAAATGCAAATCATACAGCACCAGTGAGAACTACTATGTTTACAAATCATAAGAAACAAACATGTGGTTGGTTTGCATTAAATTGGCCATATCGTATAGACAAGAATACATTTTTACAATATTATTGTGAAAAACCAGTTACACCGGCATTTACTGATGCGTTGACATATCCAAATGGACAAAATACAATTGTTGCAGTACAAATATATACTGGAGCGAATCAAGAGGATTCAGCTATTTTAAATAAGGCAGCGATAGATAGAGGATTATTCAATGGTAGTCATTTTCATTATGAGAAGACGGAATTAGAAAAAAATGAACTATTTGGTAATATAGATTTTACGAAAACAATGGATACAAAGAAAGATGCAGTTTATGAATTTGTAGAGGATGGTTTTGTACGAATAGGTACGATAGTTAAAAAAGGATATGTATTGATAAGTAAATATGCAAAGATACCGAAGCCTAAAGATGAATACTTGTATATTGATAAATCAATTATATATAAATTTGATGAACCTAGTATAGTAGAGGATGTAATAATTCCTCGAAATGATGAAGATACATTAATTGCAAAAGTAAAACTTAGAAGCCTACGAAATATACAAGTAGGTGATAAACTTAGTTCACGTTCTGGTAATAAAAATATTGTGTCTTTAATACTACCAGCCTGTGATATGCCTTATTCTGAAGATGGATTAATTCCTGATATCATAGTCAATCCACATTCAGTACCAACTAGAATGTGTATAGGACAGTTAATGGAGGTAGTTATGAGTGAATTTGCCATAAGAAAAGGTGGATTAGTTAATTCTACGATATTTAAAAAAAATGATATTAAAGGTATGATAGAATGGCTCAAAACTCAAGGAATAGAATATGGTTGTCATAAAAGATTATATGATGGAAAACATGGGGGTGCCATAGATACTTTAATATTTATTGGAAATAATTATTATCAAAGATTAATGAAATTCGTAGCCGATGAATCATACTCTATGATCACAGGCCCCACGTCTGCACTCACTAGACAACCTTTAGATGGCAAAATCAATAATGGCGGCCTTAGATTAGGTGAAATGGAACTGTGGGTTCTTTTAGCACATGGAAGCTCTAGAGCATTGGGAGGTAAAATATATCGAGATTCTGATGGAATAAAAATTCCTATATGTAGAATATGTGGAGAGGTTGCTGTGGTTAATCAACGAAAAGGATTATTTAAATGCAAAATATGTAGAGATAATGCTGATATTGTTATGGTTGATTCAAGCTGGGTGCACAATTTATTCCGTAATGAAATACAATCTATGGGTGTTAAGTTCAATTATGAATTAGAGCCATATGCATATAGTCGTCATGAATAATAAAAAAAAATAATATTATTATTTATTTTTTTTTTATTTAATGTATACCACATGACTTAAAGTTTGTATATGCACATACATAATTAGGACATGATGGAGTCATACATGCATAATGACGACAATTAATAACATGTAATAGAGGATTATTCCCTACATTTTCTCCTTTATGAGTACGTTCCCAATAATTTTTCCATTTGTTGATTCTAGAATTTCTAGTAACAAACATAAAAACATCTTGTATATAAGTTTCTTGAAATAAATCTACATCAAATAGTTTGCGTGCAACTTTAAGTAATTCACAATTTGGACCATCATGACAAATAGCTGTAAAATGATATCTATCACAACGTCCCTTGGAATGTAAATTTGGACATGAGAATCCTAAAGGACATATATTTCTATTAGTATGATAATATGTACATCCTTTATCTTTTAAATTACATACACCATTTTTAAATTCATTATAACACCATTTAGGTGCTATATTTCTACGAGTTTTATTTTTTGAATAATTTTTTGAATATTGTTTATGTGATATATTATCATCCGTTATATTACTAACCTCACTATCATCATCATCATCATCATCATCATCGTCATCATCATCACTATTATCATCACTATCATCATCACTATTATTAGCATTAATAAATGCACTTTTATTTAGATTATTAGTTTTCTGTTTTTCAGATTTTTCAGATTTTTCAGATTCCTTATAATTATCAGGTTTTTGTTCTGATTCATCTTTATCTTTCTTTCTCATAGCTTCTTCTATTTCATCTGCCCAGTTAATAAGTAATGATGTTGATTTAAATGATGAACTCATATATTTTTTAAATTATTTAAATTATCTATTCTTTTGGTAAAATTTTATATAATTACTAAAAGATTATTTTTAGGATGATTTTAATCTTTACACTATACTGGATATTAGTATTATATATTTCAGAAAATAATTTATTTATTGAAATTTCAATTTTTTTTAAGATAATAAATATATATTAATATATTAATATATTAATATATTATTATGATATATTATTAACAACATGGTTCAATATGTAATGCTATAAACGGCTTATTTAAGTCTTCTTCTTTATAAAATCCTTTACCACCTTGTTGCTTACTTAAAAACATTGATTTTGCTTCTTCTGTGGTCATTTTTTCTCCAGGAAATATATCTGTTATTTTTTCCTTCTTGAGTAATTCTTCAATACCTTTTTCATATATTGTCTTCTTATTAACCTTTGCTGTTACTTCACGTATTCCGCTAAAATATAATACTCGAGAACCCTTATCTAATTTATCAAATGTAGGACGATTCATACGCACATCGACTTTTTTCTTTCCATCCTGTAATAAATCAAGCCAGTTATCATCCATACGTAATCTAGTTAATTTGTAAGCTTCGGCAGCACCCATGGCTTGTTTATTTATATATGTACCACCAACAATTGCCGCTAAATATGCTAAAATAACTATTATTATAAAGATAATTATAAACCACCAATACCATTTCATGATTTATTTATTGAAATTGATAATTATATACTACAAGATATAAAAATATTTAAAATTTAAAAATATTCATATATAATATATTATAAAATTAATAAAAATAATATGGATTTTAGCCAGAAATTATTAATAAAGTAAATAAATAAAATAAAAAATAATATATGGTAAATAAAATCTCTTTTAGCACTCAATTTCCACACTCAATGATAAATTATATTTCCTTTATTAAAAACTTATTATAATAAAAATTTATATATATTATCTAATACATATTTTGAATATAGATTATAAACACAATATCTCATATGGTATATATTGTAATGAAAATATCTATCATAGACTACTTTAATAGACAAATAAAATAATGTTTTCCATTTTATAGATTTGTTTATTATATATAAATATTCAATTTTTATAAGTTTATAATTAAAAAATTGAAAATTGTTATATAAAAATATTACATTATAAAATCTTAGGTTTATAATAATATAGAATATTTCATTTATAATTATAAATATATGGATAATTTATCCAAAATCGAGTCTAATGAGGGTAGATCTATTATTGAAAAATTAACAGATATTATTATTGAAAAAGACAAAGTTATTGAGAATAAAAATGATGAACTCAATAAAATTAGAGAGAAACTTAAGATACTAGAAGAGGCTAATATAGCGAAGAACGATGTATATAAATCCCAAGAAAGGAAAATTCAAGTTTTAGAAAAATATAAATATATGTATAATGAATTACTGAAAAAAAATAGTAATAACAAAGTTGAACCAAATAAGAATATTAATGAAACAAAATATAAATCTAATATTGGGTTAGATAAAAACACAAATAATAATAAATATGAATCAAAAAATATTATTAACCAATTAAAAGAACAATTACAATCTAGTGGTAAAAAAAATATAAAATTGGAAAATATAATTAAAGGAAAGAACTCATGGATACTAGGACCACCAAATATAGCCATAGATAAAAAGGATAAAGAAGTATCAGAAGATAAAGAAAAAGAGGATATATCGATAGTAAAAGAAGTACATAAAGATGAAAAGGATGAAAAGAATGATGAAAAGAATGATGAAAAGAATGATGAAAAGAATGATGAAAAGAATGATGAAAAGAATGATGAAAAGAATGATGAAAAGAATAATGAAAAGAATGAAAATAATTATGAAAAGAATGATGAAAAGAATTATGAAGAAATACTTCAACCTAAATACTATGTGTATGATTCTATATCAGAAAATCGTATAGCAACAGTTATATGTCATTATAATAAATGTATAGATAATAAATGTACGGCAAAAAGTTGCAATTATTCTCATAAAAATACATGTAATAAAGGAATATATTGTACAAGAGTATCATGTCATAAAAATAATTTTCATCCATCAATCATATGTCCTTATGAACAGAATGGTAAAACATGTATGGCTAGAAATTATCCAAATTCAATAAATACTAATCCAAAAAAATGTAATAGATGTCATATGAAATCCTTTGTACATTATTGTAAATATTCTGAAACAGTAGATATTAATGATATTAATGTTTGTTATACTATGACATCAAATCTAGTATGCAAGAAACATAGTGAACATTAAATAAAAAATTAAATAAAAAATTATATAAAAAATTATATTAACTATAATTTTTTATATAATTTTTTATTTAATTTTTTATTTAATGTATACCACATGTCTTAAAGTTCATATATGCACATATATAATTAGGACATAATGGAATCATACATGCATAATGACGACAATTAATAACATGTAATAGAGGATTATTACCCATATTTTCTCCTTTATGAGTACGTTCCCAATAATTTTTCCATTTATTGATTCTAATATTTCTAGTAACAAACATAAAAACATCTTGTGTATAAGTTTCTGGATATAAATCTACATCAAATAGCTTGCGTGCAACTTTAAGTAATTCACAATTTGGACCATCATGACAAATGGCTGTAAAATGATATCTATTACAACGTCCCTTGAAACGTAAATTTGGACATGAGTATCCAAAAGGACATATATTTCTATCGGTATGATAATATGTACATCCTTTATCTTTTAAATTACATATACCATTTTTAAATTCATTATAACACCATTTAGGAGCTACATTTTTATGTGTTTTATTTTTTGAATAATTTTTTGAATATTGTTTATGTGATACATTATCATCTGTTATATTACCAACTTTACTATCATCATCGTCATCATTAATCGATTTTTGAACATCATTATTATTAATATCAACTAATTTTGAAGAATCATCATCACTGTCATCACTGTCATCACTATTATCATCATTAATAAATGTACTTTTATTTAGATTATTTATCTCATGTGCTTTCTGTTTTTCAGATTTTTCAGATTCCTTATAATTATCAGATTTTCGTTCTGAATCATCTTTATCTTTCTCCTTTTCATCTTTCTTACTCATAGCTTCTTCTATTTCATCGGCCATGTTAACAAGTGATGATGTTGATTTAGTTAATGAACTCATATATTTTTTTTTAAATTATCTACGCTTTTGGTTAGATTTTATATGATTATTAAAAGATTATTTTTAGGATAATTTTAATCTTTACACTATACCAGATATTAGTATAATATATTTCAGAGAATAATTTATTTATTGAAATTTCAATTTTTTTCAAGATAATAAATATATTATTATTATATATTATTAACAACATGGTTCAATATATAATGCTATGAATGGCTTATTTAAGTCTTCCTCTTTATAAAATCCTTTACCACCTTGTTGCTTGCTTAAAAACATTATTTTTGCTTCTTCTGCGGTCATTTTTTCTCCAGGATATATATCTATTATTTTTTCCTTCTTGAGTAATTCTTCAATACCTTTTTCATATATTGTCTTCTTATTAACCTTTGCTGTTACTTCACGTATTCCGCTAAAATATAGTAATCGAGAACCCTTATCTAATTTATCAAATGTAGGACGATTCATACGCACATCTACTTTTTTCTTTCCATCCTGTAATAAATCAAGCCAGTTATCATCCATACGTAATCTAGTTAATTTGTAAGCTTCAGCAGAACCCATAGCTTCGGTGGCACCCGAAGTTAGTTTATTTAAATATATACTACCAGCTATTGCAATCATATATGCCAAAACAACTAGTATTATAAAGATAATTATAAATCGCCAAAACCATTCCATAATTTATTTATTGAAACAGATAATTATATACTATAAAATATGAAAATATTTAAAATTTAAAATTGAATATATATAATTAATAAAAATAATATGGATTTCGAATCAGAAAAATTAGAGAAGATAGAAAACAATAAATAAAGTAAATATTAATTCATATTATGTTTATAGTTGATTTAAGAATGATGATAATTTTACAAAAATAAAAAAAATGAATTTTCAATATTTTTTTATAATATGAGTATTTATTGCATTATAACTTATAAAGAAATATA
>C687J35174_10004409_pt1 | contig 18932 bp, 20 predicted proteins | sample RifCSPhighO2_01_FD_35174 | JGI IMG/M metagenome (IMG submission 35174) | reverse complement strand
TCTCAGAATAGCCTAACCTTCAAACATTTCCTAAGAAGCTTATTCGAAAAATTAGACAAGAAAAAGAAGTATGTTTTAATCCTTGACAACGCAGGATTTCACAAAACACAGTGCATCAAAAGCCTTTTCAGCGAGTACTCTGGGCAAATAAGTGTGGAACATATTCCGCCGTATTCTCCAGAACTAAATCCTATTGAAACATGTTGGAAAGTAACGAAAAATAATGTGACAAAGTCGCAATACTTTCCAACAATAGAGGAAATGCAAGAAGCTCTGGAGAACTTCTGGGCAGAGCATATTTTTATGCAGAATTTCATGTGTTATTTAAGTCGCTAACTAATTAAACGAAAGCTTTATAAATAGATACCCAGTACTATACCTTGGCCTTTACCATTTATTTACTTATTATGGAGGTGAGATAATGAGCTTCGTAACCGAAGACAAGATGGAAGAGTTTCGAGAGAAATGATTTCCATCTTCTCACAATTCTACATTAACTTTATAAACATCAAAAATCAAGAATTCTTATGATGACCCCACTTAACTTCAAATGCGATAGGAAGTGTGGAGAATGCTGCATCTATGCCAGAGCTAGAGTCACCAAAAAAGATGTAGAGCGCATCAGGAAGGCAGGGCATGAAGATTTCTATGAGTGGGATGCGCATATCAAAAGCAATGTGCTGAAGCACAACGAACAGGGTTGTGTGTTCTTACGGAAGAAAAATGGAGAATACTCATGTAGCATCTATCCGGTACGGCCTAAAGTGTGCCAGATGTACCCATTTGTAGAGAAGGATGAAGTTGAGGATTGCAGGCCAGTCGTCATGGGCAGATTCTTAGAAGAAGCATTGAGAAGGGTTTAACATTTTCACGCTAAAAGAATGCACTTTGATTTATAAATAGACATACTTTTAAGAATTGATGGAGGATTGCACACAAAACTAATGGATAGGCCGATACATTTTTAAAAAGTAGCTGATTCTTTGAGATTTATGAATGGTCCTCAGCAAGCAGCCCAAACAAGTCCAGGAATATGTTTGCTTGTGAACTTAGGAATTGAAGAACCAACTGCTCGGCTTGCTATTGGAGCTCTTTCTGAGACTGAAGTTGAAATTTTCAACAGACACGCAGCAGAGATAGAACCTGGATCTCGCTTGTCGGATATTCTTGCAAACATGGCAAGGGACAGGGTGTGTTATACACCTGAATGGGTGCGAGATTCTATCTTAGCCAAACCCCCTCGAGAACATGGTGACAATCCTTTTGAGTGGTCAGTTAGTATCGAAGGCTTTTTGTACAGGCAACGCAAGGAAGCAATCTACGATGACATGCCTACCAATTCTCCTAACGGCCCGTAGATGTTTCTTATTGGGTGTCATTGAAAAGTTCTCTGCTTCGCAGGTTGCCATCAAGCTCAGTGTTCGCTTTGATTGCCGCTTACTGACATTTCCCGGATGGAGCTACCCCTTTGTCAGTTCACCGCTAATTTAGATTAGGTTTGACTGGGGCTGCTAACCTATATTTTCTACAGAGCCAATCTAAACCATAGCTTTAAAAATTCTTATTGGTTGACTTTTTTGTATGGTGTCATTCATGGAAAAACAGTATACCCAGAAACAGGTAGCTGACATTCTCAATCCAACCATAAAAAAGTGGTTCTTCAGCAGATTTACAGAATTTTCACTCCCTCAGCTTTATGGTGTAGTGGAGATACACTCCCGGAACAACATCTTAGTTTCTGCTCCAACCGGCGCTACAAAAACATTGACTGGATTTCTAAGTATCTTAAATGAGCTGGTAGATTCTGCTGAAAAAGGAATTTTAGAGGATAAAGTCTACTGTGTGTATATCTCACCTCTTAAGGCTCTCAATAATGATATTGAGCGCAACCTGAATGAGCCTCTGACAGAGATTGAAAAGCTTGCGGGCAAGAAATTAGGTATACGAGTAGGAGTCAGGACTGGGGATACCACAACCAAAGACCGTTCTGCAATGCTGAAGAATCCCCCGCATATATTGATTACAACTCCAGAGAGCCTTGCCATCTTGCTGACTTCCATTAAATTTGTTGACCATCTGCATCAGGTTGATTGGTTTATCTGCGATGAAGTGCATGCGCTTGCTGAAAATAAAAGAGGAGCACATCTAAGCTTAACGATGGAGATGCTGCAGCAGAAAAGTCCTGCAATGGCCAGGATAGGGTTAAGCGCCACCATAGCTCCTCTGGAATCAGTGGCTGAATTTCTCGTCGGATATGAAGAGGGCAAGCCAAGAAACTGCAAGATTGTTGATGTGCAGTTTATCAAGAAAATGGATTTAAAGGTGTTAAGCCCGGTAGCTGACCTTATCGATGTGGACCATGGCAGGATGCATCAGGCAATGTATGAGCTAATGGACAATCTCATCCAGGAGCATAAAACCACCTTGATTTTCACCAATACCCGATCAGCAACTGAAAGAGTGGTACATCATCTCAAAGAAAAATTCCCCAAGCATTACACTGAAGAAATCAAGGATGATGACGGAACTAGCAGTATGCAGAGCAGGATTGGCGCTCATCATGGCAGCCTCAGCAAGGAACATCGATTGCAGATAGAAAACAGCCTCCGTGAAGGGAAGCTGAAGTGCGTTGTCTGTTCTACATCCCTTGAATTGGGCATTGATATCGGCTATATCGACTTAGTCATAATGCTGAGTTCTCCTAAGTCAGTCGCCAGAGCACTCCAGAGAGTGGGAAGATCAGGGCATAAGCTCCATGAGGTGACCAAAGGAAGGATAATTGTATTAGACCGGGATGACCTGGTTGAATGCGGTGTGCTCCTGAAGTCCGCAGTTGAGAAAAAGATAGACAAAATCCATATTCCGGAAAATGCGCTTGATGTCCTTGCCCAACAGATTGATGGAATAGCGCTGAATGATAAGATACATGTCAATGACCTTTTCAAACTGGTAAAACAGAGCTACTGCTACCGGAATCTTGACAGAAAAGACTTCAATGAAGTCATCGACTACCTTGCAGGCAAGTATATTGATCTGGAAGATAGGCATGTATATGCAAAGATATGGCATGATGAGGAAACTGGCATGATCGGCAGAAGGGGCAAGATGGGCAGGGTCATCTACATGACTAACATAGGAACCATACCAGAAGAGCATCAGATCATTATTAAGGTTGGCACTGAGACAGTAGGCAGGATTGAGGAAGCATTCCTGGAGAAACTGAAGCCTGGCGACATCTTCCTCTTGGGCGGCAACGTATACCAGTTCAAGTTTGCCCGAGGCAATGTAGCACAAGTCAACGCATCAGTCAACAGGCCACCTACGGTACCTTCCTGGTTCTCAGAGATGCTGCCGTTAAGCTTTGACCTTGCCAATGAAATTGGGAGATTTAGGAAATTAATGAGCGAGAAGTTCTGCGCCAAAAAGAAAAAAAAGGAAATCCTTGATTTTATCAATGAATTTTTGTACATAGATGAAAATGGCGCAAACTCTATTTATCAATACTTCTGGGAACAGTTCAACTTTGCTACACTGCCCTCAAATACCCGCATTGTGGTAGAGCATTATTCGGACACTAAGCGGCACTATGTCATTTTCCATTCCTTATTCGGGAGAAGGGTGAATGACTGCTTGAGCAGGGCAGTGGCTTTTGCCGTTGGCAGGACATTGCATAAAAACGTGGATATTGGCATCAATGACAATGGGTTTTATGTTGCTTCTGACAGCAAGATTCAGGTCATGAAAGCCTTCACCTTGATACAAAGCGCAGAACTAAGGAAGATAATGGACCAGGCCATCGATAAAACTGAGATCCTAAACCGGAGATTCAGGCATTGCGCTAACCGGTCTTTGATGATATTGCGGAACTATAAAGGGAATATAAAAAGAGTAGGCAGGCAGCAGGTAAAGTCCATGATTTTGATGAGCGCAGTCAAGCGCATATCTGAATCATTCCCCATCCTCAAAGAGGCACGGAGAGAGGTCCTGGAAGATCTGATGGATATTGACAATGCAAAATTAGTTTTAGAGGGGATTGAAAAGAAGAAAATCAGGATTGATGAGATAACTACTGCAGTACCAAGCCCCTTTGCCATGAATCTTGTTACCCAAGGCCATACTGATATCATGAAGATAGAGGATAAGCAGGAATTCTTACGGAGGATGCATCATACTATCATGGCTAAGATAGGCAAGAAAGTGCCGAAAGAAGACTTTGAGGGCTACCAAAAGGAATGGGAAAAAATAGAGCTGAAGAAAGAAGCAGAGAAAGATACGGTTATTGAAAAACTCAAGCAAATGGCCTGGAACCTCAAGCATGTTCCTATGTTTGCGAAAGAGGAGATCATTGAGATGATTGAAGGGAAAGACCCATCTGACAGGTTTGTGGATGCAGTCCATAAGTACAAAAAAGAGATTGAGAAGGAATGGCCGAAGGAGATTAAGGAATTAGTATTTAAGAAAGTATTTTAATCAGGCAGCCTGTTTTTCCTTCATGGATTGCTGTGCATGTACATATCCTGCCAGTTGATAGAAGGTTATCTTACCCTCCTTTCTGGTTAGAAGGGCTAAGTTTTCTTGAGCAGCAAAATCAATTACTTGCGTAACGGCTCCCTTACTTAATAATAGTTTAGAAGTTAAGTCGTCAACGCTTAAATATTGATCGCCAAATGATGCAAAGGCTGCCTTTACTTTATTAGGTGCATCTTCCTGTCCAACCAGGTGGATGAGGTTATCCATACATAGCTTGTATAGCAGAGATCCACAGGAACTGTCCACAAAATAGAAATGTTTTCCCTTACATCCAAATCCCTGGACAAATGGACTGTCGGTTAAGCCTGCACTCGCAAACAGTTCTGTTAAATGTTCTGCATCGGTTTTGTATGCTCCTCTTGCAGTGACACGATGCCCATGATCCAATACATCATCCAATGGTGTGAAGTTTTCCCAATGTCTCCGTGCCTGTAAAAAGTCCTTGCCCAAAACAGCACCGTCTTCAGCATGAAGAATGCCTGCATACACCATAGCTTTGAGGTGAGATAATGGTCTTCCAGTATATGCGGCAAGGTCACCTATGCCATAAGCAATATTAGGGAATAACTCTCGTTTCGGAGCCCTTGCTGATCCCTGCAATCTCTCATACAAACTATTTTTTCCTTCTAAGAATCGTGCTAATTGATTGGGTCCTGGCGTTGTCTCGCAGAGAGCAATAACTTCCACAACAGCATCAAGCAATGCCCGCTGGTACGCCTTTGGATTTGCTGAAAGTCTTGTATCTAAAGCAGGATGTAGGGGGTTCAGAGTTATCCTTTTTTCATTCGGTGCATACACACCTAACTGTTCTGATGGTAATCCCTGATCAAAAACAATAGTTGTTCCACCTATGACCAGTCCTGCTTTATCTGTTTCTTTTTGAACGGCTTCAACGAGATGTGGTCTTTTTCGCATTATATTACCTGCCGCATTAGCTGTTGTTACAGTTCTTGAATAACGATCGACTTCAGCCATAACCTCCTGCAAGGCTTTAAACATCTGCTTGTATGCTGGATGGTCTGTTTGAAATCCATCCCTGTTAACCATCACTGCAGGATCAAGTCCGTCTGCATTAATAATTCCTACTACACGATTAACAAGGGTGTTTCTAGCCACTAATCTGCGGAGTAAGACAGATGGGTCATTTGCAATTCTTTGGGCAACATATATTCGAATGCCAGCGTCATCCTTAGATGGAGCAGCAAGGAAATACACAAACCCTTCAAGGTGGCCCATACGGTTTCCATCCGCATTAACCTTGAATACAGTAGCGGTCTTGTAGGAAGCCCATTCACATTTATCTCCGTTCACAAAAATATCAAAATCAGGCAAATATATGGGGAATCCTCTTGAGATACTTCTCCGAAGTCTTTCTGCATTGAAGTCCTCACTTTCCCCGAACTTCAATTGCCGTAATGTCAATGTTGTCCCATGTTCAGAAGGAGGTATCTGAGAATACTGGGGATCTAACCGGTCCTCTAAACGGGGGGAGTCTCCAAATTCCTGATGGACTACTGTACGCCAGCCTCCTGCCCGGGTATCGAGCGTATGCTCTCCCGCTAATGCGGTCATCAGAATTTTTGCCATACCAAATTTTCCAATCGGGGTACGGCCTTTGGGTGTTCGCTTCTTTGCCCCTCTTTCGTCAATTTTTGAGCTGTCTCCTGACCTATAGAAATTAGGCACTTGAAGTGGAGTCATCCCCAGTCCATCATCTCTGAATTCTAGAAAATCTTCGCCTGGTCTATAGTTAATGCATCCATTTTCTCCATCAGAATCATAGATATTAGCTACAAATTCCTCTACATTCGCCAGAGTACCACGCATGGTAACCTGGGCAATCATCTTAAGAATATTATCTCCCAACGTATACATGAGCGGAGGCAGATTTATTACCTGCTTAGGGGTCAATACTACAGCATCATCTTTCAAGATCAAACACCGTGGAATTATGAAAATTAGCACCCCTATAAAAAGGTGTGTTACTCATCCAGGTGACAAAAAATTTATATAGATTTTATCAGGTCTCTCAAAAGATGATGTATCAACCATCGCCCAATGCGGTTGATAGTCTTGTAGCAGGCGTTCCGAATCAAGGCATGAATGCAGATTATTCTCGGTTGGACCCAGCCTTAGCTCAGACAAACGGCATATTTAGAGATGCGGCTACACTGCTTGGTTGGTCGGTGAAAAAGGTAGGGGACACATTTAGAGAGTATATTGGTCATTTGAAAGCCCATGATATGCCCATCCCTGACTACTTATCACGAAAGCCGGACACCCTATCACCAGTACATAGACCGGATTCTAGTGTTGATGATGTATTAACTGTCTCAGTTGTAAAAATACAAAAGGAAGGCGATAATCAGCCCCATATTGGGACAACCAGTATAGGCCAATTTACAAAAGTTCCTGTACAATCCCATTATTCATTAACAGATCTGGAACGGATTCTTGGTGTCCCTCAATCTTTACTGGCAAAAGCTGCTTGGGTGGATAACAGCAATGAATCCTATCCTCAAAGGGAAGTGTATGGGCTGCTTGAGAGAATCGGTGAGAGGATTTTCGTTGATTTGGTTGTTCTGGATGCGGTAATAATACAGTATCCTGATCTTCAGAATTTATCTGAAAGTGAGGCCATGATTAATGAAGAAGTTAGCACTATGATTGACTTAGTGTACGAAAGACTGAGGGAAAAATCACAGCTTCTTGATCAATTTGGGATGGTTGTATTAGGTGATAATCTGATGGCCCTAGAATTGGATCGAGTAGATGATTTCCGCAGAGAGATGGATTTGACGTAAATTTTTAGTTAGATTTAAAAAGCAACCATTGTTTTCTTCACTTATGAGACCACACTACTTGAATTCACCACTCCCTTTTGATGAGTTGGGTAAAGCATTTGTAACCGGCAGTCATAGACTTACGCAATTGGTATATATAGTAATTGACAGGGTGATTGAAGAGTATGCTCCATTATCGCAACCAACCAAACCAATGAGCGCACAATTAGCTGAAGAACCCGCCCAAACACGAGTCCTGCGTAATGCCGCTATTTTTGATGCATATCGTGCAAAACACGATAGTCGTAGGCCTGTGCTGGATCGATGGCCCCATCGGTAGACGGACGATTTCAGCAACTTTTAAATACTAACTTCTTAATTATTGCCCTATGCCTTCACCACAGATGACTGAGCAGCAGATTGCCGAGCTCAAGGAGAAAATCAAGAATATGTCTCCTGGAGAGTTGAAGGAATTCCAGAAGAAACAATGCGTTTTCTGCCACATCATCTCAGGCAAGGTGCAGTCAAAGAAGGTATATGAAGATGAAAAGGCTTTAGCGATCCTGGACATCAATCCTGCCAATCCAGGCCATGTGCTCCTGATGCCCAAAGAGCATTACAGCATTCTGCCTCAGTTGCCGGAAGACCAGATCGCCCATATATTCATGGTGGCCAAATCACTCTCAAACGCATGCTTGCGGGCTTTGGGAGCCCATGGCACGAACATCATTGTTGCCAATGGGGTTGCAGCAGGACAGAAAGCCAATCATTTCATGGTCCATATCATCCCCAGAAAAGAGGAAGATGGCCTTGTGTTTGATCTTCCTCAAAAGAAAATTGACCAAAAGAAATTGAGCGAGACAAAAGAGAAGCTTGCAGGCAGACTAGCGGAACTCATGGGGAAAAAACAAAAAAAAACCGATGAAGCAACGGACAGCTCTCTTGACCGCATATCGGGGTTGCTTAAAGATGGCTGAAGAATGCCTTGTGTGCCATATTGTGGGAGGCAGGGTCCCTTCTGAGAGGATTTATGAGGATGAAGATGTGATAGCAATGCTGGATGTAAACGGCGCCAATCCAGGGCATTGCTTCGTGGTCCCGAAAGACCACTTCCCTATTTTTGAGCAAGTGCCTGATCCGATTGTGGCGAAATTATTCAAGTTAAGCAACAAGATCAGCTCTGCCATCTTTGACTCCCTTGATGTCCAAGGAACCAATATCTTCATCACCAATGGGATTGCAGCAGGTCAAAAAGTTGCCCATTTCATGATCAACATTATCCCCCGTAAAGAGAAGGATGGCATCAACATGCAGTGGGAGCCCAAGCAGATGAATGAGGAAGAGATGTCCACCATCGAGCTGAAGCTGAAGGAAGAAGCAATGAATATCGGTGATTTTGAGGCTGAGGCTGCTAATGTGAAACGGATTGAGATAGAACCATCTGAAAGTGTGGGAGGGCCGGATAATTACCTTGTCAGAAGCCTCCGCAGAATTCCTTAGACAAACAAGAACAAAACATTCCCATACATCCAGGTTACTACAAACGCAAGGAGAAAACTGGGCACAAAGGGGATTCCTTCCTTTATCTTGACCTGGCTAACTCCCAACCTTACTAATTGCCGTATCTGTTTCTTGGTGATGCCTAGGTCTTTGGGACCTGCAATGTACTTTCTGTTGACCATAACTTCAGTTGCTATCCAGTCTCCTTCGGTAAGCTTTTGAGGTGAGACAAATTTGTGCATGCATGCAGTCTCGATAACTTTAATGATGTGCCAGAGCAGATACAACAAGCCTATTGATCCGCCCAGAATCAAGATTATCTGAAAAAATAAATTCTGAGTGAAAAACGCGAGTGCGAAAACCAGGAAGGTGATAAGCGCCACTGGCTTCATTTCCTTCCTTCCCGAGAGCTTTCGGAATTCTTTCATAAATTTTTTCCGGTGTTTTATCGAAAGATAGACGCTCCACAGGACGCCATACGCTGCTCCCACCACTAATGCATTAAAAAGGAAAGATATCAATGAATAATCTAAGTATTCCAGGTGGAAGATATCCAAACCCAATAAGGCCCCGAGAGCCATGATCATCTTTGAATCACCACCTCCCCACTGGCCGGTATAGAACATAAGCAGCGCAATGCCCAGGGTGAGGACGAAGCCGGCTACTGCTTCAATCAGGTAAGAATAGGAAGCATAGATGAAGGAAGCCAATACCGCAAGCCCAAATCCTATGCCCATCAACGCAAAGTTTAGCCAGTCAGGGACCTCTCTCGTCATGAAATCAGTATAAGAACCGATCAACAATCCCACTAAAACGATCAGGGGAGAGATGCTTTCTATCATTCTAGGCCATACAACAAGAAAATTTATAAATATTGCCTTATTATATATATCACTAGTTAGTGAATAGGGGGGCTGTTGAAAAGATAATGGGTATGTTGCAAACGAGAGAAAGCCTGTTGAAGCTGCCGAAGCATATAGCAATCCTGACTAAAGGGAAGACTGTATGGGGGAAGAAGCATGCAATCCCTATTGAAGAGGTATACACCAAGAGTTTTCTAATCGTTAGGAGCACCATGCTTTCTGCCATAAAGATGGATATCCCTATCTTGACCTTTTACGTGATGTCTACCAAGATGATTGATCAAGAAAAGCTGTCAATACTCATGGACTGCCTCAAAACCTTTTTTGATGACCTCATCAAGCGTGATTTTATCCATGAGCATAAGGTGAAGATCACGGTATTCGGAAAGTGGTATGACCTGCCAGGCAGGGTTGTTGATTCTATAAAGAAGGCGATTGAGGGGACCAAAGAGTATGATTCGTTCTATATGAACTTGTGCCTGAACTACTCTGGTCAGGAAGAGATTGTGGATGCGGTGAAGCTCCTCGGCAGGCAGGTCAAGGCAAACAAGGTTGATGTAGACGCCATCACACCCGAGATGATAAAAGAGAATTTATATTGCTCTTATTTCCTGCCGCCTGACCTCATAATTGTCAATGGCTCTTCCACTTCTACGAACGGCATTTTGCTGTGGGATTCATCATTGAGTGAAGTATATATTACCAAGAAGCTGTGGCCTGATTTTGATAAGTCTGAGTTTTTGAATGCCATCAAGGAGTACCAGAAGGGGAGATAACTTCATCTGATTCTGTGCTATTATGCCTATGTTAGTAGCTTCCCGTCTGAATGGAGAAATAAAGCTGCAGACAGTGTCAACAAGCAGAATAAGGCAAGGGCATATCAACCATAATAGAAATCTTTTTAAATAACTGCCTAATTCTAAGAGTTACCTATGATTTATGAACCCGCAAGGGGGAATGAGGAAAATTTCTGATATTCCTCAAGGAGAAGGTGAAAAAATGGATGCATCTAAAGAAACAGTAGAGAATGTTTATGAGGCTATTGAGGTTGCTAAAACAACCGGCAAGATTAGAAAAGGCACAAACGAGACGACAAAAGCTATTGAGAAAGGCGAGGCTAAGCTCGTGGCATATGCCAAGGATGTTACTCCTCCCGAGATTGTTATGCACTTGCCCTTGATCTCCCAGGAAAAAGGCGTGCCGTGCATTGCAGTGTCAAGTAAAGAAGAGTTAGGAGCAGCTGCCGGCATCAGCGTCGGCACAAGCTCGGTTGCCATTGTCCAGGAAGGCGAGGCAAAAGAGATTATCAAAAAGATAATTGCACAGCTCAAACAGGAATAAAAATGGCAGACAAGATACAGAAAAAACCAGTGCCGCAGGAAACTAAAGAGGTAAAAAAGGCTGCAGTCAGCTTTTCACCAGCTGTTCCTGCAAAGGTTGAGGAAATTATAGGCAGGACTGGATCGCGCGGAGAGGCTGTCCAGATACGATGCCGGGTTCTCGATGGAAGAGACCAAAAAAAGGTCCTCAGGAGAAATGTCAAAGGACCTATACAGATTGATGATATCCTTATGTTAAGAGAAACGGAGTTTGAAGCGAGGCCGTTGCGAAGCGGCTCTGGCAGGGGGACTCAATAATGGTAAAATGCACGTTTTGCGGTAACACCTTACTGCCAGGAACTGGCAAGATGTATGTCCAGAAGGATGCTAAGATATTGTATTTCTGCAGCATGAAATGCGAAAAGAACTTATTAAAACTGAGAAGGAAGCCTATCACTACCAAATGGAGCGGTAGGTTTGAGAAAGCAGGAAAAAAGAAGGATGAAAAAAACTGAGCAATGCCTGGTGCTGATAAAGCCTGACGGCCTTGTCAAGTCATTGACCGGAGATATAATCTCCAAGCTGTCTGAGACTAGGCTTACTATAATTGGCTCGAAGATAGTCCAAGTTACCCGAGAACTGGCTGAAGAACATTACCAGCACCTGAAGGAAGAAAAATTTTTTGATGAGCTTATAAGATATATAATGGGAGAGTTTCACACCAAGCGTGTTTTGGCGCTGGTCTATGAAGGCGAGGATGCGACTGCCAAAATCAGGCAGGTTGTGGGAGCCACCGACCCTGAAAAGGCTGACCCCGTCAGCATCAGGGGAAAATACGGCCGGATAACCAGAAGAGGCGTATTTGAGAATGTTGTTCATGCATCTGAAAATTCCAAGGAAGCAGAGCGCGAGATCAAGCTGTGGTTCAGGCCTGATGAACTGGTGCATACGATATATCCCAGTGAAGTGAAGAATGTTACTATAGACAGGGTGTTCTGGAAGAACTGAGAGGTTTGTTACAATGAAAGAATCAATGGTTGATAAAGTAAGAAGAATTGCCGGGCACCCGGAATTTATCAGAAATATCTGCACATCTGCCCATATCCACCATGGCAAGACTGCGTTTACCGATAATCTATTGGCTGCTTCTGGCCATATGGCTTCTAAATATGCGGGTGAACTTGAGGGCGGCATGGCAACATGGCAGCACGCTGATGAGCAAGAGAGATTGCTAACGGTAGATGCGGCAAACGTCAGCATGGTCCACGAGTTCCACGAAAAGGAGTACCTGATCAATCTTATCGATACGCCAGGGCACATTGACTTCTCGGGAAATGTTACGAGGGCTATGCGAGCCATCGATGGCACTATCGTGTTGGTATGCGCTGTCGAAGGAATCATGCCTCAGACTGAAACAGTCATACGCCAGGCTCTGAGAGAGAGGGTACGGCCGATATTGTTCATCAACAAAGTCGACAGGCTCATCAAGGAAGTTAAGCTAACCCCTGAAAAGATGCAGGATAGATTCCTTAAGATATTCACCCAGTTCAACGGTCTGATAGAAAAGATAGCTGAGCAGGAATTCAAGCAAGCCTGGAAAGTTGACATCAACGCAGGAAGCGTGGCTTTCGGCAGCGCCCGGGACAATTGGGCATTAAGCGTTCCCTTCATGAAGAAGAAAGGAATCACATTCAAAAATATATTTGACTTATACCAGATGGATGAAGAGGGAAGGAAAAAATGGTGTTGGGAAAATGCCCCTCTCTTTGAAATCATCCTGGATATGGTTGTCAAGACACTGCCTGATCCTATCGCTGCACAGAAATACCGCATCCCTAAGATATGGCACGGGGATCTTGAAAGTGAGTTCGGAAAGAGCCTACAGACATGCAACGCAGCAGGCAAACCTGCATTCGTCATAACAAGGATCACTATTGAACCCCGATCAGGAAAAGAGATATCTGCAGGAAGGTTGTTTTCCGGAACATTGAAACAGGGCATGGATGTGTTCTTGAACAATGCACGGCTCAAGCAAAGAATAAATCAGGTCCTTATCTACAATGGCGTCAAGCCAGAGCAGATCGATGAGATTCCAGCGGGAAATGTATGCGCTATCGCTGGTGTAACCGGAGAAGCAGGTGAGACTGTTACCTTAGAGGAAGAGACCGCATTCACTGAGCTGAAACATATATTCGAGCCGGTCATCACCAAATCAATTGAGGCAACAAAACCATCTGACCTTCCCAAATTAGTAGAAGTGTTGAGAAAGGTTGCAAAGGAAGATCCCAGCATCAAGATTGAGATTAATGATGAAACAGGAGAGAACCTCATGTCAGGCATGGGTGAGCTTCACCTGGAGATCATAGAGAACAGGATCAAGACAGAGAAGAATGTGGAAGTCAAAACATCTGCACCTATTGTGGTGTACCGTGAAACCATTTTGAAAAAGAGCCCTGAAGTGGAAGGCAAGACTCCTAATAAGCACAACAAGTTTTATTTTGTCGTTGAACCGATGGATGATTCTCTCTATGAGGCAATCCAGAAAGGAGAATTACCAAGAGAGCAGCGCATGAAAAAAAAGGATACAGTCATGCGTGACAAGCTTATTGAGCTCGGCATGGATACTAAAATAGCTGATAAGGTCAAAGCATTCTATAATGGAAACATGTTCGTTGATATGACCAGAGGACAGGTCCATATGATTGAGGTGTTGGATTTGCTGCTGGATATGTTTGAAGATGTCATGAGAAACGGGCCTTTGGCAAGAGAACCATGCACGAAAGTAAAGGTGTATCTTACGGATATGAAGCTGCATGAAGATGCTATACACCGAGGACCGGGCCAGGTATACCCTGCCGTCAGGGAAGGCATCAGGGGGGCCATGATGCAGGCTAAGCCGGTCATTTTTGAACCAATGCAGGTATTGTTCATTGAAGCGCCTGTCGAGAACATGGGAGATGTGTCCAAGCTGGTCAGCCTTAAGCGGGGACAGCTGCTTGATGTCATCCAAGAAGCAGATCAGGTTACGATAAAAGCGAAACTACCGGTTGCGGAGATGATCGGATGGGCATCAGACTTACGATCAGGCACTAGCGGCAGGGGCTCATCTTCATTGATGGACCAGATGTTTGAGAAACTGCCTGAGGAGCTGCAAATAAAGGTTGTATCCCAGATCATAAGCAGGAAAGGTTTAAGTGCAGGCCAGGTAGGCGTTTAAACATAACATTTTAAAATAACAAGAAAAGAGGTGATGTCCATGGAGAGTCCACGGTTTATATTCCGAGTTTTATTTGCAGTTTTTGCCTCATTTTCTATACTTATGGCTGGATGCACCACCACCGTTCCAGATACGGTAACTGAAGTGCCGCCAATCGCAGAAGATATCAATGATTCCATTGAAGATTTAGACGAGCCTGCTGTGGTCATAGAAAGGGAAGATCCCACGGCAACTGATGCGGACAAGCAAGATGAGCAGCTCGAGCAACTTATTGCTGATGGGCAGTACAAAGAGGTTATACAGTATACAACTCCTGGCGGTCCAGAAAATCTTGAGATTGATATCGTCGTTAAGGATGATGCTGTTGAATCGGTGGCATTGAAAGGCATCAAGCCAAAAGAAATCTCTCTCAAGATGCAGACCGCAGTCAATACAGCTTTGCAGGACCTTGTTGTCGGCAAGAATGTAGCTGATATTGACCTTCCTGACCATATAAGCGGAAGCTCATTGACTTCAGTAGCGTTCAAGAATCACTTGCAAGACTTGATTGATGCAAACTGATGAAGTTTCCCAGAAGAAGGAACTGCTTGGCACCCTGATTGAGATTAAACTGCCACGCCAATTTTCTCACTTATTTTCTGATTGTTTTTCAGAATTGGAGCGGATTGAAAAGACTTATAGCAGATTTCTAAAAGATTCTCTTCTTTCACAGCTGAATAAGTCTTTAGGAAAGTGGCACACTGTGCCAGATGAATTTGTACATCTGCTCACAGAAGCAAACAGGCTGAAGAAGATTACTGATGGAAATTTTGATATTTCGCTGAAATCTGTCCTTGACAGTATGGGCTATGATGCTCAATACTCCTTCAAACCAAAGGAAGTGAAAAACGGGATTATGAGGAGAATTGCAGAAAAGATTCTGGCACCGTATATAATTAAGGGAAACGAGGTTTTGCTGCGAAAAGAGATAGAATTCGGCGGTTTCGGAAAGGGATTTGCGCTTGACAGGGTCAGGCAGCTGCTTGATTCAAAAGGAGTCAGCCGCTACTATATCAATGCTGGCGGTGATATCTATGCAAAAGGCAATGACTGGAAGATATTCCTGGAGCATCCAGATCCAGATAAGATTCTGGGAGAGCTGCTGCTGGATGGCAAAGCCTTGACAGGATCCTCACCCTCAAAACGGAAATGGGGAAAATACCATCATCTGATCAATGCAAAAACCCTGAAACCAGCCAATGATGTCAGGATTGTTTTCATTTTGGCTGAAAAGGGCATTGATGCAGACGCATATGCCACTGCCTTATTCACTGCTAAGTTTGAGGAAGCGATTGCAATCTCACGAAAAAATCACATAGCTTGCCTGATTGTGTCTGCCAAAAACAAAATGTTTATTAGTGAAGACTTCCCCGTAAAGTTATATGATTAAGCTAACACCTACGATACTATTTACTTTATTGCTGGGAGCATATGCCTTAATAACCTTAATCCTTAGATTTTCTCAGGATATATTGATCCATGCCTTAGTTATCGGTATTGTCTTTTCATTGGTATTTATTATTTCCAGAAAACTGCTGAAGAAAAAATTTTCCGGTGTTCATATCGTTATTTCTGCCTTAATCCTCTTCCTATTGGTGAGTCCTGGAAGCACTCTGAAGGATCACTTATTCATAGGCTTAATCGGAGCACTTTTTTTGGGATTTAAATTTCTTAGGTATAAATCAATGCCCATAGTGAATCCGATTGTGCTTGCATTGATAGCTGCATATTTTGTTACAAAATTATTTTCAGAGTACATTTTAATATCCTGGTGGGGGACTGCTTACCTGAATGGTGTTTCGATTTTCTTCCTGCTGCCTGCGGTTGGATATGCTATCTATAAATTCAGGAAATATGGTGTATTTTTCTCGTTTTTTGTTGCTTATTCGATCGTTAGCTTGCTATCGGGGCAAGGAATTCTGCCAGTTATCACTAATGGGACTTGGTATTTCCTGGCAGGAGTAATGTTATTGGAGCCGAAGACGTCTCCGGTTAAGTTGAGGGATCAGGTCTGGTTTGGGGGAGCTGCCGGAATCTTAGCATTTGTATTCTTGAAGTATGATATCTTATCACCGCTGCTGCTCAGCATAGCTGCAGTGAATGCATTGTTCTTGCTCCAAAAAGTGATGAGAAGCAGGGCATCTGGAATTCAAGCATAATAATTCCTGAAATAGAGAAACTGCACTAACTTTTTGTCAGAAGTTTTATTTTCCCCTTTATTCGGGGAAAACAGAAACCTTTATAAATAAGCCAGAATTTCCAGAACTGTTAAAATCACAGTAATTTGAGGGAGGTATTTAATATGGCAGCTAAAAAACCACACATAAACATTGTATTTATCGGACATGTTGACTCAGGTAAATCTACCACCGTAGGTAGGCTACTCTTTGATTCCGGAAACGTCGACGAGCAGGCCATGCGAAAGCTCAAGGAAAAGGCCGAAGAGCTTGGAAAGGGAGGCTTTGAGTTTGCGTTCGTCATGGACAACCTCAAGGAAGAGCGAGAGAGGGGAGTTACCATCGACCTCGCACACAAAAAGTTTGAGACTCCTAAATATTATTTTACCATCATTGATGCACCGGGGCACAAGGACTTCATCAAGAACATGATTACCGGAGCTTCGCAGGCTGATGTTGGTGTGTTGGTTGTTTCAGCGCCTTCTGGTGTTGAAGCCCAGACTAAAGAACACGTCTTCTTGTCAAAAACACTTGGTGTGAACCAGCTTATTGTTGCGGTCAACAAAATGGATATGAAGAATTATGACCAGAAAGTTTTCGAAAAAGTCAAGACTGATGTCTCTGCTCTCTTAAAGAGCGTCGGTTATAAGCCTGACCAGATTCCATTCCTGCCCTTGGCATCACTGCTGGGGGAGAATGTATTCAAGAAGTCTGATAAGATGTCCTGGTATACCGGCAATTCATTGTATGCCCAGATGGATCAGATCAAGGAACCTGAGAAGCCAACCAATCTTCCTTTGAGGCTTCCTATCCAGGATGTATACAACATAACTGGAATAGGAGTTGTGCCTGTAGGCAGAGTTGAAACAGGCATTATGAAGGTCGGCGATAAGGTCATTGTTGTTCCAGGAAGAGAAGGTAAAGGAGTTCCGGGAGAGGTCAAGACCATCGAGATGCACCATGAACAGATGCAGGAAGCATTGCCTGGCGATAATATCGGATTTAACGTCAGAGGAATCGGAAAGAAAGACATTGCCCGCGGAGATGTTCTCGGAAAGGCAGACAATCCACCCACAGTCGCCAGTGAGTTTACTGCTCAGATAGTAGTGCTGAATCATCCCAGTGTTGTTACGGTAGGGTATACACCAGTATTCCACATCCATACTGCACAGATTGCATGCCAGATCACTTCCATTGAAAAACAGCTTAATCCCGCCACTGGTGAAGTAATCAAGGAACATCCAGACTTCATCAAGAACGGAGATGCGGCAATTGTCAAAATCAAGCCACTCCAGCCATTAGTCATTGAGAGGCAGAAGGATATCCCTCAGATGTCAAGGTTTGCAGTCAGGGACTCTGGCTCAACAGTGGCAGCTGGAATGTGCATTGACCTTGTAAAAAAATAAGGCTCATAATCCCCTCACCGGGTCATGGTGAGCATGGCTTATCATGTGGTACAAATGCAGAAAGCACGCATAAAATTAGCAAGCATTGATATACAGAAAATCAACGAAGTATGCAGTTCCATCAAGGATATTGCGGATAAGACCGGCGTAAACATGCGCGGCCCGATTCCGCTGCCTACCAAGAAGCTGAAGGTAACCACCCGCAAGGGTCCGGATGGCGGCGGCACTGCTACCTGGGAAAGATATGAGATGAGGGTTCACAAACGGGTCATCGATTTGGGCCTGGATGAGCGTGCTTTGCGTTTGGTGATGAGAGTTCCTATTCCCGAAGGCCTTAATATTGAAATTGAAATGATTGAGTGATTATCTTCTGAACTCTATATTAATAGAATCGATTAAACGTATAGATTCATGAGCAGCAAATTCCTGCAGTGCCTGCGGATGAGCTGTTGCAAGCTTATATCCGGCAGTTGAAACACAATCTCGCATAACAACGGAAGTGAACCCCTTTCTTAATGATGCATATGCCGTTTCCCTAATACAGCGATCGGTGGTGAATCCTCCTATCAATAATGAGTTTATCTGGCGATCAATCAGATGATTCTCTAATTCAGTATCCTCAAAGGTGTTATAGACATGTTTCCGCACTACCCTTTCATTTCCGGTTTGAGGGTGAAGATATAATTCCCATCCTTGTGTTCCTTCCAAACATAAATGGGGCATATCTGCATACTGTCCCTCATGATAACACGATTGAATGTAGACAATGGGGCCACCTGCTGTCCTAACCCTCTCAATGAATGGAATCAGATGATGCACAACCATCGCCTGCATTGGTGCCAGATCGTCCCTGACTTCCCTTACCTGCCTGTCAAAATAAGAATTTCCTGGCTCATCTAAACAAAAATCGTTTTGAACGTCTATAACGATCACCGCAGTTTGAACTGGGTTCATGACTACAGAGTCCAATAATACCATAGACGAGAAAGATTGGGGGCATAATTATAAAATTGAAACTCTAACCTGATTTACATCAGGAGATTCTTGTGGAAAATACTGCTTTGTTCTCGCTCATTATGATTTTGGTCACTCTCGTGA
>C687J35174_10004397_pt1 | contig 18948 bp, 27 predicted proteins | sample RifCSPhighO2_01_FD_35174 | JGI IMG/M metagenome (IMG submission 35174) | reverse complement strand
GGAAAGGTGCAGATAGCGGTTGACGAAGCGCGTAAAGCCCAGAGGCAGTATCAGGCTCTGGAAGAAAGGAAGGTAGCTCTGGAGGCTAATCTGGCTGCACTCGCGACATCGCGCGGGAAGGACTCTGCGATTCGTACCGCATTCGGAGTTGCACGACCCGGAGAAGAGGTTATCGTAGTTGTGCCGCCCGCTCCGGCCGCCACGACGACAGAACTCTTATGGTGGCAAAAATTATTAAGCTGGTTTTTTGAATTGCAATTTTGAATCTTGTGTACCATATTTCGCTATAGCGTAAATTAAGGTGCATTAAAAAAACATGCGGAATTGGTTTAGTGGTAGAACAGTTGCTTCCCAAGCAACGGGCGGGAGTTCGATTCTCCCATTCCGCACAAAGTAATACTTAGTCATACCACGTACGAACCGCAGAAACGTACTAAGTACGGTCTTTTGTTGCCCCCGGGACAATTTCTCTCGTCTTCTCCAGGATCTCCTCCATGCGGGAGAATATTGGGCATGGCCCGCACGACCGTTACGTACACAATCTCGCTTCCTCCCGAAATGGCGACAGAACTCGAGGAAATCCGAAAGAAGGAGCATCGCACGCGCTCTGAGCTTCTGCGAGAAGCGCTGCGTCGCTATGTCGCCGCCGCACCGAATTCGAGCGTTTCCAGTGAGGTGGATAAGACTATGTGTTGACGGTATTGGTCTGGACGCTATGATGGGAGTCATTATTACTAATTTACGCGTCCGCTTGACACGGATTCGCTTATAAGCGAATATACTCTATGCAGGTACTGCACTACCTCGACCACCGCGGGCATGATGTTTATCAAGACTGGCTTGACCGGCTACGCGATATCACCGGCCGTGTCGCCATCCAGCGCCGGATCGACCGTATTGCAGATACCGGGAATTTAGGAAAGCACGACTTCTGCCGTGAAGGTGTCTGGGAATTAAAAATCGATGTTGGCCCTGGATACCGGGTGTACTACGTCGAGAGTAAGAAGACGGTCGTGTTGCTTCTGTGCGGCGGTACGAAGCGAACCCAGGACAGAGACATCACGCAAGCAGTGAATTATTGGAAGGATTATCAAAAACGATCATGAAAACTACGAAAACAAAAAAGACCATAAAAGCGCACCGTACTCACGACGAGGCCACGATCGAGAGCTTTCGTCGTGACCCGAAGTTCGCTGCGGCCTACCTAAATGCAGTGCTCGACGAAGGGGATCGCGCTGAAATCATGACCGCCCTCCGCTACATCACCGACGCGTTTGGCGGCGTGCCTAGGGTTGCACAGAAAACACGTCTCAATACCACCACGCTCTATCGAACGCTTTCAGCGCAAGGAAACCCCGAACTCAACAGCTTTATGGAAATCATGAAAGCCGTTGGCATGCGGATACTCGTAGAACCGCTCAATCCTGTACGCCGGTAACTCTCGTTCCCAATGAGATAGCCTCGCTAGCACGTTTTCACCTCTATCTGTAACCCTGCCGGTCCTGTACATTGGCGTGAATGGGAATTGACGACACCGATTTTGAAGAAATACTGGCGCTTCTCCCGAAAGAGAATATCCCTGCTGATCCTGTCGAAGCTCGACACGCAGTCGAGCAGTTTGTCGATCTCGTTGAACTCTTGATGACACCATTGCCACTCCCGCCCGCAGGATCATCTTCCTTCAAGCAACCTTCTTCAGGTCTTCGGGAACAAGTTCCTGAATCTCAGTCACATCCTCTATCAACTGAAGAAGTTCGGGGTCGCAATTCAGGTATCGGGTTCGAACATCGTTGACGAGCCCGCACCATAATCAAATCCAAAGGCATTTCGCCGACGGAAGCGCGGGCGGCGCGAAGCGCCGCATAAGGTATTTCGGACTCGCCACTTGCAGTCTAAAAACTTGCATATTCTGTAGAGGCGTGTTATGATATAAAATAGGTAGTATTCAGGAAACATCCCGAATACCACCTGTCTATATTAAAGCACGACTACCTAGAATATGCAAACTTTTAGACCAGAATAAAATCGCCGGCAAGTATTCGATTTGTATACTCTCCAGCGTCTATTAACATTTGATTGATTAAGTCTTGTACTCCGTCATTATCTAGACTTTCAGTTGTGTTTATGATTATCGACCATGGTTGATTAATAGGCACATCGGACTGACAAACGAGAAATACCTCACATGGAATTTTATACTTTTGCCATATTTTTTGGGCTAAATCCCATGCCATGACGGAGTAAAGTTTACCACCATGATATTGGGGATTCTTGCCACTAAGCCCTTCAATACTAAAAGGTCGTCTTGACGAAATAACTCCTCCCAGACGATTACCTCGGCCAACTTGACCTTCGTCCCCAGATTCTATACAAGAGCCCGTATACAACATATAAACTAAATCGTCTCGCTGACCATCAGCAGTATTTAGTGAAAAATCAACTTTGAAATAGGTTGAATGGGTGTCGATTATTTCTGATATTAATGAACGTATTTTCTGCACATTTTCTTTATACCTATCGAGTGTGGGAACTAATGTTGAAATCTGAGGTACACAAAGGGTTAACTCCACATTTTTATTATTCCTGACGGCCATGATTTTAATATCCGACCCAAGCCAAGGATATAGTTTCTTTGTTTCATCAGCATTAAGAGTATTTTCAATTTCTAAAACCATCTTTTCCAATGGTGTATAAGGTGCCCAACCACACCCAACAGCCGTATCGTTAGAAACGGGTTTAGTGTATTCCGGCAAATCAGTAAGCTTGCTTGGTCTAAAGCGTGAATAAGGAGTTGATCTATCTACATTAGGGCCATCAGACCGCACTCCTCGAGTTGTATTGGCAGTAATTTCTAGCATCAACCTACAATTGGTGAGAAAATCAAAATTTCGTAGTTCCTTTTCAAGGAAAGTTGATGCTGTCTCAATGAGCGCATCTCTATAAAATAATTTTTCATCACCCACTTGAGGAGTTGCACGTCCGTTAATGAGGAGTCTGATTGGGGAAATAAACGTGCCACCACCAAAACGAACATCACATTTTCCTCCCATCAAGGTTAATTTGTCGAATTGATGCCTTAATATCGTACCGAATTTTGCCCTAGAAAGTTCACAGTAAGTTTTTGAAAGCAACTCAGCCAAACGATCAGAAAGTGTGTCCGGGTGTCCACGCCCCTTACGTTCAACAACCTCAAAATCACTGATTGCTGGATTCTGTAAATTATTTACGATGTTTATTTTCATGGCGATAATAATGAGATTATCTAAACACTCCTTTATTGTACAGTCGTTCCCATTTGTCATTATCCCATTGTTTCCACCCATCAATTATAGCTTCTTTTAAGACATCCCCGACTATCTCAGGTGCTCGACCAAAGGAATTAGGGAAAGTTTGATTGATTTCTTGATCTTGTAATATACTCCATTTACTATAACCACCCATAATCGGTGATTTAAGTCCAAATACCACGCGCTTAATATTTAGTTCTTGAATTGCAAAAGCACACATAGGGCATGGCTCAACTGAAGTATATAAAGTACACTCTGACAACTGATCTCTGTTTAATTTTTTCTGAGCATCCACAAGCGCAAGCATTTCGGCATGTCGATAGACCTCATTTTTTGCAAACGATTCGTTGTACTTTTCACTAACTATCTCATTGTTTAAAACTACTAAAGCCCCATATGGAAAATCTCCCAGTTCGCCTGCTTGACGAGCAAGATCTACACACCGTTTAATATATTCCTCGTCCTGAGTCAGGGTTTTCATATATAGGATTGTTTATTCAGCTTTGCGCGTTGTGTCTCTATATATTTTTCAACCAGTTCGCGTTCGGTGTCGTTTGCTAATTGACGTTTTTTCTCCCCATCAGGCTCAAACTTCTTAGTCTTTTTTGGATCCTTTGAATAAACTTTTGTGCTAGCAAACATGGACTCCTTTTCAAGAGTTGATAGGTTTAGTTTCCACATTCTTTCTAGAATGCCGGGTAAATTTTCAACTATTTGATCATAGTCTACATACAACGCACGAGATGACTTCTGTTCTAAGGCTATCTTGCAGAAAGTTCCGAGCACTCGAATAGCATATTCGTCGTCATCTAACTGTTTAAGTTCATCTAAAGATAACCCGAAATAATGGAAAAGAAATGTCTCATAGGTGTGCCGACTTCTTAACCAGCCCGGCGGATCGCGTAAAACAGATTCAAGAACTTCAAGCCCATTACGATGAACAAACATCCATTCTGTTTTTGGAAACTGTTCAAGAATCTTATCCAAAAATAAGGTATTCCAGCTACGAAATTTTATGAAGGTAAATTCTGCGTATTCGGGTTTACAAGATTCAATTGCGCTTATTATTGTTTTCAGCAATTCCATTTTTGAATATCCATCTGGTAACAATAGTGCCGGGTCAAGTAATGCATTTATTATTGGTGGTTCTGAAACTACGAAAAATCTGTCAGCGGTTGCCAACATTTGTGTAGCAAGTGTCGAACCACACCGCGACATATGAAAAATAAACTTAAGCTTATTTTCATCAATTATTTTTTCATCAAAAGCATGAATAAAGTCGTCTAATGGGATGAGCTCAATCCTTGGATCATTTTCATCGTAATGAAGCGGTCGGACTAACACATCCTGTTCCTCAGGTCTATTCTTATTAACGTCCGCTAAATGAAAACGGTGCAATAAGGAGTCGAGGAAAAATGGTTCCTTGAAATTCTCTCTTGGCAGCTTTGCGGAAACTACGAAATAATGACCATCGCGAATCTTCAAATCAATAGGCATTAGAGCGATATTTTCTTTTTGCATAGGTTGTTTCAATATAACATCGTTTTAAAAGGGTAGCCCACGTATGATGATGCGTGGGCTACAATATACGGAGTGATTCGATAATCTCACCCCACGTCCATACCACACGAACACAAGAGAGCGTGTCTGCATAGTTAAACATCTTTATTTCTTCCGTTTGAGGCCGAAAGAGGAACAGCGAAGGAACTTTACCGATGAAGTGATTTAATACTTCCAATCGGTCGTCTACTACTACATTGATTTGGTAGCCCACATTGCACGAAGATTGTATGTACCCTGCCTTATTCCTGCCTGTTTTTGAACGAACAATTCTAGTTAGCGGAATTTTGGTCCTAGTAACAAACTCGTGATACAGGAGCCACTTTCTTATTTTTTCTTCAGCGACATTCGTAGCGTTGTAGATTACCAGTAGATTTCCTTCATAATATTCGTTCATCAGCCTTAGACTTTCGAACGCATCAGGAACTTCTGGGATAGAGTCATAATCAATTGTGTCGAAATTTTCTGGCGTGATATTGGTAAGCCAGTGTGCAATAATCACGTTTCCAAAATCGACCAGTGCACCACCAGATGATTGTGTCATCAATTCCTCCTTTGGTTGTCAAGATAATGAACCTACGTGCCTCCGTATGAGGCGTATTTCAATAATAACAGGATTCAATAAAAAAGCAATACCTATCTTACTTCTCCAAGATGGGCATGATCGTTCCATGCAAGAACATACCACCCGGCTGGATTGAGACCAAACGATAAATCGTATTGGATCTTAGAAATTCCAGTGTTGAACGGAATGAAAGTTTGCTTGAATCGGTTATAAATTTCGGGCGTTACATCAGATCCAAAAGCTACAACACTAAGTATCATTCTCAGAATTTCTCCATGAGTGACCACTAGGATATTTGCTTCTGTGCGCGCGGCAAGAAAAGCTAGGATCTTTTCTGCGCGTGCCTTGGCATCAAAATAGTTTTCCTCATCCGAGTGCTTTGTGTTCGGGTCCGTAAAGTTTAATTTAATGCTTTTGACTACTTCCTGAATAGAGGGATCATCTTTACTTTTCCCCCGCACAACAGAAGGCCGTTTTATTTCTCCAAAGATTTCATTTTCAATAACTGTATGTCCCGTCCGCTCGGCTATGAATTTCGCGGTTTGAGAAGCGCGTGTCATATGACTACTAAAAATGACATCTACCGGAATGCTGTCAAATCTGCGTGCCATAAACTTTGCTTGGGCTACTCCTTTTTCTGAAAGTTCTATAGTCGGAAGTTGAAATTGATTTGCATCATTTCCTTCTGTAACTCCGTGTCTAATGAAGTAGATAATCATTTGAAAATCATATCACATGTTTCTCTTGCTGTTAATTGAAAAGCTTCTGGCGAGAAATCATTGATAATTGTATGTCTTTCAACTCTTGGTCGAACTGTTGAGAGAATGTCTTGAATTATTTTCTTACTGAATTGCTGCTTGATATATTCTCTTATGAAGCGAGATCCTAATAGATAGTCCGCAATCACTTCCACTTGTTGGGTACTTTTACCATGCTGTTTTTGTAACGCAGCAGCAATAAGTATTCCAACATATAGACCTGCGCCATGAGCGCATCCAACAATTTTATTTTCAATATGGGATGAAATTATATGCTCTGATCCGCTAACAGGACAACCATTTCCATATTCTTGTGTAAGCAAACCGGACTCAAGCAACCCTTCAAATAGTTTCTCCAATTTAGAGGAAATATTTTCATAGTCATTTAACAAGCCGATTGTTTCCTTTATCAATATATTTGAACGCTCATTAATCTGTGCATCTGCCCTCTCGAAACCATTTTCTATAGCGGATGACCAATCAACCTGGGCTGTGGCGGTAGACGAGAGTTCAATCACGCCTAAAGCATTAAGTATCCCAGCACTTTTCAGTAAGTCATAATCCAGAACGAGTACATGTGGAGCGACGGTGTCAAAACTTTTTTTGCTTTGGCCATCAAAGAAACTGCTTCGATGTGTCGCAAAAGAATTTACCGACAAAGCGGAAGGAATGACAGTGAGATGACTATCAGTAATCTTGGCTAGATATTTTGCTGGGTCAATAACAGACCCTGCACCAAATGCTAATATTCTGCCATTCTTATTTGGCATAGCTTGTACGAGATTTGGTAAATCCACATAGTTTGAATGCGTTAGAATTAATGAGTTTGCACCTTTTGGAATAAAACGAGCCGAAAAAGGATTTGCTATATAGAGATCAAACTCACGAGTTTCTAAAAAATGCTGGGCATTTTCTTTCAAAATCTTTGGGGTGGTCATACTTGTGTAGAAATAACGCCACGACTCATAAGCATTCGATACACTTTCTCTGCGGCCTCTTCGGGCAACATGTTAGTGGTCTCAATTATAAGATCTGCATTTTTTGGTTCCTCATACGGATCATTAATACCTGTAAAGTTTTTTAGAAGTCCTGCGCGCACTTTTTTGTAATGACCTTTTACATCTCTTTCTTCACAAACCGAAAGTGGTGTTTTCACAAAAACCTCTAAATATGTTCCTTGCTGTTGAATCAAGTTTCGATTACTATCGCGTGACTCTGCGTATGGTGCAATTGCGGCACATAGAGCAATTCCACCATGTTTTGCGATTTCTCCCGCAACGAATCCTATACGCCTTATGTTTGTATTTCTGTCCTTTCGAGAAAATCCAAGCTCATTTGAAAGATGTTGCCGAACTATATCTCCGTCGAGAATGGAAACACTTCTGCCCTGCCTTTCCAAAAGCAAGTGACACAATATCTGTGCGATAGTAGATTTGCCTGCACCAGATAATCCAGTGAAAAACACTACTGCACCGGGGAATTTTTCTTTCTCCATATACATTTTGAGCCTAGTATACCGCAAAATCGCCCTTCGCCCTGCCGCCATTCCTTATTCAAAAAATCCTTCCCCGCCAAAAAAGAAAGTATGAGAGCGGCAGGGCGAAGGGCGAGGAAGCGAATGCTTGGAGCTTCCGCAAGACCTTGAGCGTTTTGTAATCAAAGTGCGAAAGGTGTACAGCGCCTGTAAGGCGGCCGCCGTCCGCGGCGGCGAGCCCGCGAGTCTGCGAGCGGGCGAGTAATCATTGGGTCGGGTTCCGTGTAAAATGGGTTCTAACATGTTTTAATAGAGACACATACGAACGAAGTGAGGATGTGTGGAATGAGCGGGACGCGGGGCGTCCTGCGCGGAGAATCGAAGGCCGGAGGGCGACGACCCGAGGCGGGGTCGCGCAAATTTCTAGCAAGAAATTATGCGTGACCGAAAGCGTAATCGCGGTTCTCCCATTCCGCACCATAATCAAATCTAAAGGCATTTCGAGGGTGGAAGCACGGGCGGCGCGAAGCTCCGCATAAGGAAATACGGGCTCGCCGCGCGCTTCGCGCGCGTGGAGGGTGAGGAGCGAATACTTGGAGCTTCGCAAGGCCGGAGCACGACGATGCGAGGAGAGGTCGCGGACTTTTTCAGCAGAAAAAGATCTGTGGCAGGTTCGAGCCGAAGACTTTTTGGAGGGAGAATTTTTTGAAAAGGAATGACGACAGGGCGAAGATTTTAGGTTTATACTGTCCGTATGAAGGCAAAGGATTTTTGCGGATTTTTAACATAAAACCGCCACCTCAGAAGGTGGCGGGGAGCTACTTTGGCAAATACTTGCTACAATCTTTTTTCCAGAGCTCGCGCCATACATCTGCGTACACAGCAAGAATGCATTCGTCGACATACTTGCCTTGACGAAAATGAGCTTTGGGCAAGGCCGCCTCAAGCACATAGCCACATTTCTCGCTGTAGGCACGACTGCGCGGGTTAATTGCCAAGACGCGAGAATAGACTTTCCGGAGGTTCAGGGTGTTGAATGCGTAGTCCAGAAGAATCATCTTCGCCTCCGTACCATAACCCTTCTCCCAGCAGTCTTTCTCTCCGATAGCGGCACCAGTCGTCGCAACGCCGTTTTCGCGTTCAATGCCGTGGATGCCGATATTTCCAATCGGCCTATCCTGCATCGGCGTCTTGCCTTTAAGAACGATAACAAGCACGATATCGTTCTTTCTTTCAACAAGCCCTTCAAGCCACTTTTCTTCGCCTGATTCGGTCATCGGGTATATCTGGTTGAGAAATATCCTGACCTCTGGGTCGTTAAACCATCGGACGAAGTATGGCAAGTCCGACTTACACGGCGGACGCAGATATAAACGTTTTCCGTTGATGAATACAACACGCGTGGAACTTGTCTTTTCTTTAGGTTTTTTCACAATATACTCCAATTAAAAGAACATGCTCTGCTCCAGAAAACGAGAAACCTCGGCTTCCGCAGAGCCGAGGTCTTTCTAAATTAACTTTGTGGGGAGAAGAAAAATCGCGGCTATGCGCAAGCGGAAATATCAAGATTAGAAATCTTGAACATTTCCGTCGCGCAATGACCGTAATTTCGATCCATACTTCTATCCTAGCGCATCCGAGGCCTTTGTCAAGCGTTTTGCAAAAATATAAAACTCCATGTGAGGTATTTCTCGTTTGTCAGTCCGATGTGCCTATTGATCAACCATGGTCGATAATCATAAACACAACTGAAAGTCTAGACAATGACGGAGTACAGGACTTAATTCACAAAATGTTGAAGGATTCTGGTGAATATACAAATCGAATACTTTCTGGCGACTTCATGCTGGTATAAAAACTTGCATATTTTAGATAGTTGTGCTTTAATATAAGCAGGTGGTATTCGGGAGGTTTCCTGAATACTTTGGTCTTTTAACGTTCCAGAAGGAGGTGCCACATGGCGCTCAAATCAGCGAATCAACCGATTCGCTGGCTACAGCGAATCGGCACTTGGATTAAGGAGGCGGTTTTTTTCATTCTTGAAGTCCTGAAATCTTTCCTGAACTTTAAGGAAGTGGATGGACTTCTGGTGAAAGGGAGAAAGGTAGCCGATCTAATTGTTCGACGGGTCCTGTACTTCACAGTGGATTATGGATTAGTATTCCTATCCGTCGCGATAGTGATAGCGATGAAAGCCTTTGGATTTTCATTCCTCTGGGTGTTTCTCGCATTGTGGGTCTTCGACTTTGCGGCGGCAGGTTTTTTTGTTGTTATCTACGAGGTGACAGGAAAAGACTTATCGCTCGGAGAGGACTTACGCAGGGCGACTGACACGATTCACAGAAAATCGCGGATAGCGGGATGGCTCACGGTGCTATTTGTTATCGGTCAGGCGGTCTACTGGACTGGGCCAGAACAAATCGTCATTTTTTTCCGCAAGGAAATTAGGACGACTTCCAGGGTTGTCGCAACCCTGTTCATTCTCACTGCTATCCAGGCTTTTATCTGGACCGTTCTTTATTGGCTTGGCTATGACCTGGTTGCGAAACTGTTCTAGTACCGGTGGCATGTGCGTACGCACTGCCACCGGTTTTTTTATGCTAATATTTCACTCTATATGAGCGTCTTACACAGGACTCACCGGTCCTCCATCTTGAGTCACATCTCAAGTGCCGTCTTCTCACTTTTTTCTAGAAACAAAACAAATGTTCTATCCGATTTAATGATGACCCCTATTGAAGCAATACAAGAACTTGAGAGACGCCAACGAGATCCAACCATTCGGAAAAAAGTTGAAGATTACCTATTGGGGGACATTCCAGAATACTTCAAAAATGGTCCAATTCTCTATCTCGCTCGACACGTCGCGACTCCCAATTTCGAAACATTGCGTTTCAAATACTTGATGGAGTCACTTGGTATGAAAACAGTTGTGAGTCAAGATACAAAAGATTTGTTTGTCTCACAAAATCAGATGAAAAGAGCACTTTGTAAGCTCTCCGTTTGTTGTGGCGTCTCACAAAATAACGGTAAGTTGAATGAGCAGTTCCAAAATATTTCAATTGTCAATTTTAATGAAGCAGACGGTAAACGTTTCGATACTATTACGACTCTTTGGGGAGAGAAGTTAATTGATTTCCATAACAGATTGTTTTTAAAGTTTATGCAACAGAAAATAGAGAATCCGGATGACGCAACGTGGATTGATCGGCATCATCGCGGTAATTTACTTGAGCATTATAAGAATCTACTGGCACTTTTTGTAACTCACGGAATTCTCTTTGAGGATTATATCATGGAGGATAAGCATGAAGCCGATTTCGTAAAAAATATTCTCCATCCCGCGTGTCGTTTTATAGAACAGCGTTTTGGTCTATTTCCAATTATTGTATCTTTGGTTCCCAATACATTCGAAAGTAGCCGTTTTTGGACCAGTTATCCAAAAGAGGTAATGAATATCGTGCGCGAGAGTATGCGCAGCTAGAAACGAAATTCATTTTATGTGATCTTCTTTTTTTGCTCTCACTTCAGCAGAAAACGTTTTCACCTCTTGTTCGGTCATGAGAGTCACTGAAAGATCTTTAGCCACTTCTGCAATATGTATATCAGCAGATACCTTTTCTGATAAATCAGAAACCATGATTTCAAATTCAGCATGATAGCCCCAATCCTCGCTCCATTTTAGAGATATCTCGACGCCTTTGTATTCATAGTTGGTACGTTTCTGTGTGCCATTTATCACCTGTTCGGGAGTGCTTATGTTATTGCATATAGTTTTCATTTTTCCAAACGAGTCCTCGTGGAATGGAACTTCAAACTCTTGGAAAGAAGACCCTTCGCCCAATGTGTTCAATTTTAGAGAGAGTTTTGCCGTACCTTTTGAAATATTTCGTACGACTTTTAAGAGCTTATCGAGGAAAATATAATAAGAAACTTCTTTATCATCGCTACCGAGCAATGTTGCCTCGCACGCGAGTCTCTCAGAGAGTGCCTTATAGCTGTTCTCATCAAGTAACGCGCGATGTTCAATTTCGTACATAGTAAAAATTATTTACTGATTTTTCTGCACGACACCGCATTTACTCGATTTTTGTCGGTGCCAGATCTAGATATAATTTCAAATCCGTGTTCCTTAAGGTATTCAGTCATCCGTTTATAGCGAATGGCTACTTTTTTGCGTCGATACTTAGTTTCAGACTTGTCGAAGTGCGTAATAAAGTCAAAAATAAAAAGCCCGTCGTTCTTTAGTACACGATTATGCTCCTTAATGAATATCTCTACATATTTCTTTCCTACATGCGATATTAGAACTCCGCGAGTACAAACAATGTCGAAATGCTTGTCAACGTATGGAAGATCAAGACTATTAGCAAGCACATACTGTATGGATGCGGGGTCCTTATGGGCGAAACGTAGCATTTCAGGCGAAATGTCTACGCCAAAAACTTCGTATCCTTTGTTTTTCAATATGTCGGCAATACTACCTGTACCGCATCCTGAATCGAGTGCGATTAAGTTAGTATTCCGATTTGAATTCGGGATTTCTTTTCTCATGAAATCAAGGAAGCGCGAATATCCGTTCTCAATATTCACATAGTGTTTAGGATTCTGAATATTCCTATCCCATTTTGCCGCTTCTTTGTCCCAATTCTCAATAACATCATTGGTTTTGAAATAGTTACCCAAGGTAGCATATTTTACAGCATTTGAAGCAATACCAATGTCTGATTTGTATACCTGGGCGCTCAATAGATGGACTGCAACACCATCTCTAGCAATTCCGAGTGCACGGCTTATCTGCTCATGGATACGGGACAATTCAACCATATCTGGAATGAATTTTTTTGCGAGATCGCTACTCTTAAACACTGCAGTCATATGAAGAAGGCTGTGTCGGATAGAGAAATTTATTTCGGTAACGCAAGGCTGTTTAGGAGCTTTAGGGTCGGCAAGAATGATTGTTGCTGATCGCGTTAGTGGGTTCTCCCTCAATTTCTTAATGACCTCGTCAATCTGATCTATCCTTGCGTATTCATGAATGAGTTTATAATAATTGCGACCAGTCGCCGTATCTCCTTTGGGAGAATAGACGCGGTGTATGTAATTAGAGAATTTCGTACCAAAAATGCGAGTGTAGTGAGGAGACTGAATCTCGAAGGCGTTATTATATGTAATTTGAAGATTTTGAATTTCCAGAAACGGTTCTTTATCCTGGATCAACTGTCCGGATGAAGCAACCGCGCGTAACGCCTTGAGCCATGCCCTTTCTAGGGTGTCAGCCTTAAAACTATTGTTCATAGGGAGCTATTATTCGAATATTTTTGGTACTGTTTGTCCCCGTCTTTCATATGTTTGAGTATCAAATTTCTAATGAATTCAGACTTGTTCAGTTTATGAGTGAAGCTTGCCCAGTTGAGATAACTCTCAATCTCCTTCGTTAGAACGATATTGAATTTTACGACTGGCTTTCCACCATTGTTGTTGAGGAAATCATTCAGTATATCTGCCAGGTTCGAATCATCGTATTCAACTACTGTAAGCAAAGGGGAAGTGATGCCTGCGAGGAACGAGTCTTTCGGTTTGCCGTGTTTTTTCCCTGTGGATTTTCTTATGAGAAAAAGTGTCGGTTTGTTCTTTGAGAGCGCGAGTGTTACTTGATGGCCGACACTGAAGCTTGTAACCGTTCCTTCAATGATCATGACATCAGAGGCAAGAATTGAGCCGAGAACTTTGTTGTACACATCTTCGCGGTCGAGCGTACTGACAGCCTTATTTTCGACTATTTCTATAGCCTCCTCGAGCCAATCGCGAGTAATACTGTGTTCCATCTCCTTTATAAGTGCACAAACTTTACGATAAGTATCCTTGCGGGTGGCAAGTTCGGATGTAGAACAATGGATTGTCCGTGACCGAGTAGCAGTCTTTTCTCCTAAGGAGAACGTTATGGGTAAAAACTTACCCTGGAGTAGCAGTGCCTTCTTCCCGCTACGGGCCGGAGGTGGAGATGGCTGTGATCACGATGATTACAGCAGTGGATCCAATGCTGACTCACCCAGCAACGACGATGGTGGGGCAGCCGAGGGCGACGGCGACGGCGGCAGATAGTGACTTTTTTGTCTGCGGCTTGAGAGGGTTATCAGGAAACTGATAACCCTCTTCTTATTTTGCTTTTGAATTTTTTAATGATTTCAACATATCCTTCCTTCTCAACAATTTCCCAAGCGCGAAAATAATCGTTTGTATCATGTTTTTTTGAACTCTCTACATTCCTCTTTAATCTCTTTTCGTCTTTCAATATATCTAGGTAAATATATTTCAGAACTGCATGTACAACGACATGACTTTTTACCGATTTTGTTTCTCCTGGAAACATTTCATCCCAAATAGATATTGGAACTATTCTTCCATTGTCTCCAAATAATGTATGAATAAGTTCGTGAGTTAGCGAGTCAACAAATTCACCAGGACCGAAACTGCTTTTTATGACGATTGGGGCGCTCAATTGCCTCGGATTACCACTCACTATGTACACATCAATTGCGTTTCGCCTGAATTCCAGACCTAAAACAGCACAGATGCCTTTCAGTATCTTTGCCTCGTATTTTGACCACTCTTTTTTGTAGTCCTCAATTCTTTTTAACACATCTTCTTGAGTTGGTGGTGCCCAGTCATTCCACCCTCGCGCTTTTAGATCTGGGTTATTTTGGCAATAGAAAATGAATATCGGATCAAGGAGTTTGCCGTACTTGATTATAATTTTCGGCAAATTTCTTCCGAAAAAGTTCAGTTCCATATAGCAATTTAATTATACCATTGATTAGCTACCGACTGTGATGCAGGTTGCTTTTTTCTGAATATACGATACAGTAATATCAGGTGTTGATTAGTCCAATCAGCCGATCTTTTCAAGGAGAACAGTATGAAAACTTGTTTGGAAATTGGTCATATGAGGTTGCGCCCTCTGGAGGAGGGAGATCTTCAAACGCTTTATGTTTGGAGGAACGAATCAAATTTCTTGAGTTTGTTTTCGCCACGACGAACCGTTGTGAGTTATGAAAAATTCGTTGCGGAACACAAGAGAGATATGGAACGAGAACGACATTTGCAGTTCATTGTAGAAATTGTGGGAAGAAATAGAGTGTTAGGAACTATCTATTCCTATAACCTTAACTTGGTTGACGGACATGTGTTCATGGGCGGGTATATGCCTAAAGACACGCGCGAATTGGGTTATGGCGCAATATCTTGTGCGCTGTACATCTCGTACCTCTTTGAGTTTTTCCCGTTGCATAAGATTTATTTTGAAGCACTTGGCTACAACAAGTATTCGCTCCCATTGCTTCAAAACTTCGGCTTCATCGAAGAAGGGAGATTCAAAGAGCATCGTTTCTACGACGGTGGACGCCATGACCTTATAAGAATGGCGGTATATCGAGATGGTTTGGGAAAAATACAATCGTTACTCGCGAGATTGTCAAAAAGGTATTCAAAACGTAGTGATAGTCTGCTATGAGACTTCTAATTCTCAAAAGGGCATCCAACCTCTGGACGCCCTTTCTTATTTTCTGGTGGTATAATCTAGAGATAGGTATGGACAAAAATCACCCAGTAGGCGATTCTGCTAAATCGAAGATTTTGCTCATAGTGCTCATACTGCTGACTGTTATATCTGTCGGCTACACATTCTATAAGACGGTCGTACAGCAGGATTTTGAAATTGTAAACACAGAACCGATTACGGAGTAGTATGAGAAAAGATGTCCAAGAAAAGAAAAGGATGTTTTCGTGGATGAATCCGAAATTAGAGGTGCGGGATACCGCTAAGTACGGCAAAGGTATATTCGCTAGGGAGAATATAAAAAAGGACGAAATATTGGCTATCTTTGGTGGATACATAATGACACTAAAAGAAGAAAATTCTTTGTCAAAAACAATTGAAGAACGATTCGGTGACAGTTTTTTGTTGGATCAGCGTTGATTTACGAGATCCGATATTTCTCGCGCGATCGCTAAGAACAAATCTTCTCTTTCTTTGTGATCTTCTGGAAGCATTTTGTAGAAATGGATAGAGTCTTTTGGTAATGTACCATACACATGCATATGGAAATGTCTGACCTCCTGTGCATTTTCTCCGTTCACTTGGTGCAGAACAATTCCCTCGTAGTCGTATAAACTGCGAAGTGCGATTGTGATTTTTTTTGCGGCCATTAAAATTGCCATAGCTGTCTTATCGTCAAGACTTTCTATGTCAGGACAATGTTTTTTCGGTACAATAAGGGTATGTCCTTTTGAATACGGTTTTATATCAAGAAAGGCATATACGGAATCGTCTTCATAGACCGAATAACTCGGCAACTCTTTTCTAACAATTTTGATGAATATGTTATTCATGAATCTGTATTATATATTAAAAAGGCTCCCCCATATCAGAGGAGCCTTTGACGGCTTGCGCAATACATTCAGGCGCTTTGCCGGTTTTCCAATGGGAATATCGCGGCCTCTCGGGCGAAACATTGACCGCATACCCCACATGCTTGACCGTTGCGCGGGTCCGAGCAACTGAAGGTTTCAGTCATGTCGATTCCATGCTCGTGAGCCATTTCAACGATTTGTCGCTTGGTGTATGCTGCAAGTGGCAGAATGACTTCGGGTCGTGTCTGCGCCTGCAGTTCAGCGAGGTCTTGATGAAGCGCAATAAGTCGAAGCACTTTCCGACGATGCAACTTGTTCGAGAGATCATCGGCATGCAATGCCCACGCAATCTTATCAATGCCGGCGGTACATGCATGCATGAATGCCATTGAAAGCATGATCGAAACGCCCATAGGTGCGCCGCGAGTTGTAATGCCAGGGCAATTGTTGATCTGCCCGCCGAGCGATAAACGCACATTCGATACATGCTTAATCAGTTCGTCGACCGAGGTCAGGTCGACTTCGATGTGTCGCGTTTCGAATCGGCTCGCAATTGCTCGTGCGCACAAAACCTCGGGCATATTGTTCAGGCGCGATTCCTGTCGAAATGAAAGCGTGGTTACTTCGAAACCCTGCCTTTGAAGCATCGAAAGGCAAACTGCCGAATCGATACCACCTGATAGCAGAAGGAGTGCCTTCTTAATCCGTACAATTTTGTCCATATCATCTCCATAAAAAAGAGCAATGAGGCTTTGCAATATTGCATCCTCATAGGAATGAGAATACTCCTTATGAGAGTCTTGTCAACACCAAATACCAAATGCTTATTCTTCATGATAAAATCACCACCATGAAATCCGGCTACCATTTATGCTCACCGTCCTAGCTTCTGCAAGACCGAGCAAGATTCACGGAGTTGGGCTTTTTGCCGACCAGTTTATTCCAACAGGGTTCAATCTTTGCCATTGAACTGCGTGTACGATTACTTTTTTGTGCAAACATATAGCATCAGTCTTTTACCGTTTTCAGAATGAAACACAATTTCTTCAACTTCAGAGAAATATTGTGGCATAAATTTTTCTAAGATAGACTGCTTTATGAAAATCTCTTCTTTTTCCGATGAATCATCTAACTTTTGTGTGACAGGAGTTAATAAAATAAAGCCGCCTCCAGTTCTTAACAAATTGTTTATTTTCTTGAAAAATGTTTCTGGATTTTGTATAAAGGCAATAACAAACTTCACAAAGATAATATCGAATGACAGATTATTTGGAAAAATAAACTGTTCAAAATCTCCATCAATTAAAATTCCCCTAACATGCTTGCGCGCTTCGTCCAAGGCAACGCTTGATATATCGATTCCAGTGATTAAAATGCCTCGCTGTTCCAATTGAACTAGCAATTGACCCTCTCCACATCCTATGTCTAAAGCAGATTTTGCATCCGGAAATTTGGCTAGAACAGCATCTACCTGCTCTTCAGTAAGATGCAAGAAAGGTTCTCGTTTTTTCGAAGAGTAGTAGATGTCCCATTTACTTTGTTTTTTCATATGATACTTACTGATTGTACTATTTTAAATTGAAAATGAGCACGCCGTTTATAGCGTGCTCACTCGGCGCCGAACACTGCTAAACCTTAATGTCGAATTGACCTTTCTTGACCGCATCGACAAAGGTCGCCCACTCGTTGCAGGTGAAGCTGAGAGTGGTCTTGGTGGCATCCTTTGTGTCGCGTACGGCAACACCCTCAGGAGTAACTGCAATCGCCACACAGTTGAACACTCCGCCTGTGCTGCATTCTTTCGGCGTCTGAAAAGCACCGTCTCTTATGTTGTTCATAAAGAACTCCTATGAAGATCTGGCACCAATGCCAGACTTGTTACTTATAACATATTAAAGTTGTCAATACAATCTCGTTTTCTTTTGACAATTTTTAATGTAGGAGTATTATAAAGCTGGAAAGAAACCTACTTACTTAGAGGAGTTCTCTGATGGAAAACAATCATACACGAGCAATGTCGTCCCAACAGCGACTGAAACTCCAGTCTTTGCTGTTGTCGGGAATTCCAAACCTATCGTCCACAGAAGCAAAGTCTGCTATCAAGGCTTCAGGTACCTTGTTGCAAGGTATCTATGCTGCCTTTGAGCCGTTTGTGAGAAACCAACGTGGTCAGCCTATAGCGATATCCGATTCTCAAGAAAACGAACTTGTTCTGGAAGTTCCATACCACGGAGCAGGAACCATCCGACAACTCTTGAAATCAGGCAACTATGACTGGCAGAATACTGATGTCTCAGATAAACATTTCCCGCAACGCCGAACAGGAAACAGAAAAATAATGATGAGACTGATAAACTTCAAGCGAGTTATAGGAACCGACAGTGTACTTAAAAAGTTTAAGAAGCTTAATCTTCGTCCTGCAAACCCGGCTGAACTACTCACGCTTGGTGCAGCACATCCCTGGTTACAGCACCGGTATCCCATTATCGCGCTTGGACAGAAGTGGCCATTGCCAAACGGTGACGAACTTGTAGTCTGCCTCGCTTGGCACAGCATGTTGCGTCGGGTTCATCTACTCTGTCAATTTAGACGTGATTGGCCGACTCATTGTCGCTTTGCCGCAGTTGTTGTAGGAACAAGGAATCGCAAGTTGAGAAATTAAGCGCTGTGGTAGAAGATACTGCGGCGCTTTTTTGTGGTAAAATCACCAGTATGAAAGCCGGCTACTACTTATGCTCACCGTCCTAGCTTCCGCCAAACCGAGCCCAATCCATGGAGTCGGACTTTTTGCCGACGAGTTTTGCTTCCAATTCAGCTATTTTCTCGTCCTTTTCTTCAATCAAAACGGCCTGCTGCTTAATTTTCAGGCGATAACGTTCGACACTGCGTTTC
>C687J35174_10004385_pt1 | contig 18975 bp, 23 predicted proteins | sample RifCSPhighO2_01_FD_35174 | JGI IMG/M metagenome (IMG submission 35174) | reverse complement strand
GAACTAATTTATTCTCAACATGCATTAAAAGCATTGGAAAAGCTTGATGGGCATATTCAAAAGAGAATAATCTCTGCATTGGAAAGATTAAGGATACGCCCCGAGTCCTGCGACATTAAGCGACTTGTGGGTATGCCGGGATACCGTTTTAGAGTTGGGGATTACAGAATTATCTTTGATATCGATAAAAATAAATTAAAAATTTTTGTTTTAAAATTAGGCCATAGGAAGAATATATATGGTTAAAAGCGCAAACCAAAATTGAAACTAACCCTTGTTATATTCCCCGTAGGGCTGAAATTTAGTGCAACGTCCCGAAGGGAAATTTCAGAGTTTTATTTTTCCGCCGTTACAAATATTTCTTTACTTCATCAGAGATTTTTTTAAGCAATTCTTTAGAAACAAAATTTTTCCTTTCGCGATTGTAGTGATGACCAAAATCAGGGTCGTGGAATTCTTCTCCTATAAATTTAACATCATGATTATATCGTGGTCTAAGATGGAAATGAACATATGGTTTCGGATTTTCAGCTTGGTAAGCATCATTCATCAAACAAGTCCAATTGAACATTGTGGCATCAAAAACTTTCTTGAAGGTAGATTCTAGTTTTTTCACAATGTTTTCATGAAAATCCAACCATTCTTCAGATGTTAAATTTGATAATTCACCACAGTCTCTTTTGAGAAGAATTACACATCTACCTAAATAAGATTGTTCATCACTTAGAACAACTTTCCAAAATTTTGTTTCAAATAGCATAAATTCATCTTGCATAATATTAAAAAAATATCTGGTTTTAAATAAGTTTCTAAAGTAGGCGGAAAAATAAAATTGCAATTAACACACTTTTAACGGATTTTCACTTATTTTGAAGATTTAAGGCTTAACTCCTTTGTTTTCTGACAACGCCTCTGGAAATTTTTGAATGCTATTTCCATATTTATTATTATTCTGCAATTATTTTTCAAATTGTAATATATAAAAGCAAAGCATACTTATATATTTTATGGTCTACATTCCAGTAGATATAGAAAAATCTATTGCAAAAGAATGCAAAAGAAGAGGGTATAGCGACAGAACAATTAAAAGTTATAATTACTGTATAAGCAGATTTCTAAAATACACAAACAAATCTCTGGATAAAATCAGCAAAAAAGATGTGAGATTATTCCTGGAAGATTTATCTGAAAAGAAAAAGGCAGGAAATACAATGAACCTATACCATATGGCAATAAGGTTTCTGTTTGAAGATGTTTTAGACAAGAGAATGCGGATAAATATCAGATACAGCAAGACACCAACAAAAATTCCTGTTGTATTGTCAAAAGAAGAAATAAAAGATTTGTTTAAAGCCATAAAAAATCCAAAACATATGCTAATGATTCAGCTTATGTATTCTTCCGGCTTAAGGGTAAGTGAATTGATAAACTTAAAAATAAATGACCTTGAAACAGACAAGGGATATGGATTTGTCAGAAAAGGCAAGGGAAACAAGGACAGAATGTTCATAATAGCAAGTTCATTGAAAGATGATATAAAAAAATTCATAGGATAAAAAAAATTAAATGAGCTTGATTATTTATTCACCAGCATAAAAGGCAGGAAATACAACACAAGCAGCCCCAGACAAATAATTAAAAAATCCGCTGAACTTGCAAGAATAAACAAAAAAGTTTCATGCCATACTTTAAGACATTCATTTGCAACACATTTGATAGAAAAGGGTTATTCAGTGAGCGAGGTTCAGGCTTTGCTTGGACATAAAAGCCCGGAAACAACCTTTGTTTATATTCATGCTGCTTCTCCAAATATGATAAAAGTTAAAAGCCCATTGGATGAATTATAATATGCCTCTGTAGCTCAATGGTGGAGCAATTGCTTCGTAAGCAATAGGTTGTGGGTTCAAATCCCTCCAGAGGCTTTTCAAAAGGTTTAAAAAAAGAATATTTCAACAAATTACCATGATGAATAAAAATGTAAAGAAAAAACCAGTATGGAAAGCTTACGGAAAGAAGCATCCAGACAAGAAACATGGAAAAAGAGCTTTCAGAAAGAAGAAAAAATAATTCTTTATAAAAAATAAAAAAAAGAAAAATTTATTTCTTAGAGAATATCAGGTATAAAGCACTAATACCAACCAAGATATAAATTATTCTTGACAATACAGATAACTCCCCGAAAATTGCTGCAACAAGGTCCCATTTTAAAATTCCCACTAAAGCCCAATTAAGACCTCCAATAATTACTAAAACAAATGCTATCCACCAAACTGTACCTTTATCACCTTTAGCCATTTACCAATCACCTCCTTATAGAGAATGATAAGAATTGCTAATATATAAATTATACAGTTTTTAAAATAAAAACTTTTATATAAACAATCTAAAAGATTAATATTATGCGGGAGTGCCAGAGTCTGGAAAATGGGCAGGACTTAAGATCCTGTGGCTTAGTGCCTACGCAGGTTCAAATCCTGTCTCCCGCACACATTTTTTTAGATTGCAGTTCCTGAGGTATTTCATAAGGCATTGATTAATTCCTATATTCGGATTTAAAAGAAAAGTTGTAAAAAGTTTTATAGAAAAGATTTAGTATTTTTTCTTTTTGGTTTTGTAGCATTTGGTATTCTCCCATCCTCATACAAATACCATTTATCAATGTCCTCACCATAGCCAACTATAATGGGATGTTTAACATTTTTCATATCATTCATTGATTTCAAATCGCCATGGTGTAGAAAATATCCCAAAAAATCCACTTCATCATTTGATTTTAATTTATAATTTAATTGTTTTTGTAAATTATATTTTATCAAAAGATTTTAAAATGTATTTCTCTAAAGATAAAAGGAATAACAACAATGTTGTAGAGATTTATGGGTATAAGCAAATTGAAAAATGGATTAGATTGATCGGTTTTTCAAATAAGAGACATTACAACAAATTATGCCCCAGTGGCTCAGCATGGTAGAGCACAAGATTAAATCTGCTCATTTCCTTGGTATCTGAGCCAAACAGGAAGAGGTCGAGGGTTCAAATCCCTTCTGGGGCTTTTAAAATAATAAACAAGGGGAGGAAAAAATGAAAGCAAAATCAATAATAACAATAATTTTTGGAATAATCTTTGTCATAGCAACAGTATTCTCAATAGTAAATGCTTCCAAATTAATTGGAGAAGGATTCAAGGAAGTATTAAATTATGATGACTGTGCATATTACAGGCCAGTTCCAATTGAAAAATCAAATGAAACAATTGATGTTTCACAGGAAGAATATTGCCTGAATGACAAGAAAAGAAACATAGCAGAAAGCCTGGCTTATCTTATAGTCTCATTGCCACTTGCAGTATTTTTCTATAGAAAATTCAGAAAAGAATGAATGTCCTGGAAAATATAAGAGCTGAACTGAAAAGAAATGTAGACAAGGAATACAGGGAAGGCTCTATTAATTTTTTTAAGGAGAAAATAAAATGCTATGGGGTAAGGGCGCCAACAACAAGAAAAATAGCAAAAAGATATTTTCAGGAAATAAAAGATTTAAACAAAAAAGAGATATTTCAATTATGTGAAAAACTTCTGAAAACAAATTACAATGAAGAGGCAGCAATAGCATTTTCTTGGTGTAATAAAATAAAAGATAGATTTGAAAAAACAGATTTTAAAATGTTTGAAAGTTGGATTGATGAATATCTGACAAACTGGGCAATGATAGATGATTTCTGCACGCATTCTGTCGGTTATTTGGTTTACAATAATCGGGAATTTTTAAGGGATTTAAAAAAATGGACAAAATCAGAAAATAGATGGATGAGAAGAGCATCAGCAGTGACCTTGATTTATTGCGTCAGGAATAAAAAAAATCTTAAGGATTCATTTGAAATCTCTGATTTATTGCTAAAGGACAAAGATGACCTGGTAAGAAAAGGATACGGGTGGCTGTTGAAGGAAGCATCAAATATTTATTTGAAAGAAGTTCATGATTATGTCATGGAAAACAGGAATGAAATGCCGAGGGTTGCTCTGAGATATGCAATTGAGAAAATGCCCAAGGAAATGAAATCTAATATCATGAAGAGATGATTCAAAAACCTTTTATATCCTTTGAAATATATATCTTAGTATGAAAGATGTTAATGTAAAGGAAGAATATAACAAGTTAAAGTACAAGTTACCAAAGTTTGAGGAATTGAACAATGATTTTGAAATAGATTTCATAAAAGAAAAGATATTTCTCATAAGACAGGTCAGAAGAAAGATTAATGAAAAAGTAATATTCTTCTGCAGGATAATAGAGGGGTTACTGTATCCAACCCAGCAGCACATAATAAATGTAACAGAGATAAAGAATTTTTCTGATGAAAAGAAAAAAGAGATTGAAAAGATATACAAAAAATTAATGGTTTATGAGAGACAGTCATTATTGCTTGATGTTTACCCAGATGACAAAAAGGATGCGGAATTCATAAATGATGTCTTTAATTTCTGGAAGAAAATAAAAAAAGAGATGGAAGAAGTTGTTGTATTAATGAAGGAAACTTGGAAAAAGGAATTTTCACAGGAAAAAAATAATTATTTCGGATAAAAAAAATGAGGTTAATCATACTTGGCCCACCAGGTGCCGGCAAGGGTACCCAGTCTAAACTAATAGCAAAAGAGTATAACCTAAGAAACATCCCTGTCGGTTATGTTCTAAGAAAAGAAATCGGGGAGAAAACCAAACTCGGCATGAAAATAAAGCCATACATTGAAAGGGGGGATTTGGCTTCAGATTCAATAGTATACAAGATAATCAAGGATTATCTAAAAAAGGGCAATTTTATTCTTGATGGTTTTCCAAGGCACATGAGCCAGGTCAAGCTTCTTAAAGAAAACATAAATGCAGCAATATTCCTGGACTGCAAAAAGGAAACCATAATTAAAAGACTAAAGAAAAGAAAAAATATCAAACACAGAAAGGATGATCATGACGAAATAATAGATTACAGATGGTATATATACAAGAAAAAAACCCTGCCAGTCATAAATCACTATAGAAAAAGAAAAATGTTGATAACCATTGACGCCAACCCATCTGTCAGGACAGTCTTCAAGTCAATCAAGGAAAAATTAAACAGATTATTTTAAAGAAAATCTTCCGGAAGCCTCTCATTTATTTCATTCCTTAAATTCTTTGAGAATAAATTTTTAATGTCCTTTGGATGGTTGCTCAACAGCCATGCCAATTTTATATATGCCGCCTCCAAAGTCAAGTCAAGATAATCGCCAATCAGGTAATCCCTTATTTTTCTTCCTGTAGAATAAACATTGAGATTTACACTGCCAAAAATACTCTGTGTTATCATAACTTTCGGAATTTTTAGCTTCTTCAATTCATCCAATATTTTTTCATTTTTTCCTTCAACAGGCATATGTCCAATGCCAGTTCCTTGTATAATCAAGCCGTCAAAGCTCTTGAACAAGGATATTTCAGAAGGATCCATATTTGGATGGGTTGTCAATATTCCAATCCTCAAATTTTCATTGAATAACTTTAATTTAAGTTTTCTATTTTCTTTATTATAATTTTTATTAAAGAATTTTATATTATCCCTTGAGATTTCTGCTATTGGCTTTGCATTAATCGGTCTGAATGCATCCCTTCTTGATGAGTGCAACTTCTTTGTCTTTGTTGCAGGCAAGATATAACAAGCATCATCATTCATTGAAGAATGCATGCATATTCCAACATCCCTGAAATCTGTTTCCAGAATGAATTTTACTGCAAGAAATAAATTCAAATAAGCATCTGAGGAAGGCCTGTCTGATGATCTCTGGGAGCCGACAAGAATAACAGGAACTGACAAGCCATCCAAGGCAAAGGATAGCGCTGCTGAAGTAAATGCCATTGTATCTGTTCCGTGTGTTATGATTATTCCTCTTGCATCATTTACTTTTTCAATTTCCCTTGCCAATCTATTATAATGTTCAAACCTGAAATTTTCAGATAACTCATTAAATATCAATCTTGAATCAAAACAGGCAATTTCTTTCAATTCCGGGTATTTCTGCAATATGTCCTTTGGGGTGAATTGTGATGACACTGCACCAGTTTCATAATCAACCTTGGAAGCTAAAGTTCCTCCTGTATGCAATATAATAATTTTTGGCAAAGATTTATTTTGTTTTATTTTATTTGCTGTATTTTTATTTGCTTTTTGATTTAATTTCTTTATTGACTTTATATTTTTATCGTCGATGGAAATGTTATAACCAGAATTTAATTTTAAAATTGTTTTTTTGTTTTTAGAAGGCATTAATCTTCCAGAAATCCCCTCTTTTTTTGTTGATATCTGCACTAAATCACCAACTTTTTGTTTCATAAAAACTAATTTATGAATAATGTTAAATAATATTTATATACTAAAATATACATATTGCAGTTAAAGAACATTTAAATATAAGTTATGCATTTTAAAGGTTATAAAAGTTTAGAAAACGATTTTGACTTTGATGTGGCGTTAAAGTCAAATAATGTGGTCCGTTTTGTTCTGTGTAAAGTTTTGTTTTAGTTGAACAAGTTTGTGGCGTTTTGTTCAAAAGAGAGTAGTCATACTCAAATATAAATATATATGAAGAGGAAAATATATATTAAAAAAGATATAAAAGGGGGAAACGAAAATGGATTTCTTGATAAAAAACGCAATGGAAGGTTTGAAGAATTCTAATTTCAACAATGTTGAAGTCGGAAAAGCAAATATAAAGGTAGTTGGTGCAGGTGGTGCTGGAAACAACATGGTTTCTTGGCTATACAAAAAAGGCATTCAGGGTGCTGAAATAATAGCATGTAATACAGACAAGCAACATCTTGATATATCTGAAGCTGATAAAAAATTCATCATAGGTGCTAATCTTACAAGAGGACTTGGTTGTGGAGGATACCCAAACAAGGGAACTGAAGCAGCAAGAGAAAGCCTACAGGAGATCAGAGAAAGCCTGAAAAATTGTGATATGGTATTCATTTGTGCAGGTATGGGTGGAGGAACAGGTACAGGAAGTGCTCCAGTAATTGCACAGGTTGCAAAAGAGATGGGTTCTATTGTTATTGGAACAGTAACAATGCCATTGAACATTGAAAAAGCAAGGGTAGATAAAGCTGAATTCGGATTGCAACAATTAAGAGATAAATGTGATACTGTAATTGTAATTGACAACAATAGATTGGTTACAATCGCTGGTAACTTGCCTTTAAGACAGGCATTTGCAGTTGCTAATGAACTAGTAAGCACAATGATTAAAGGCATTGTTGAAACAATTGCAGTTCCATCATTAGTTAACTTGGATTACGCAGATGTAAAGGCAATAATGAGTGAAGGCGGAGTTTCTGTTATTGGTATCGGCGAATCTGATACAGCTAATAGGGTTGATGAAGCAGTTAAAAGAGCATTAAGCAATCCATTATTAGATGTAAGCTACGATGGAGCTACAGGATCATTGATACACATAACCGGTGGAGAAGACTTAACTTTAGATGAAGTAAGCAGAGTTGGTGAAATAGTAACTGAAACCTTGGATCCAGAGGCAACAGTCATCTGGGGAGCAAGAATCAGTGAAGAAATGAAAGGAAAGCTAAGAGTCATGACAATTATTACAGGAGTTACATCTCCATATGTATTAGGTAAGGTTGACGCTAGACATAAGTCAAAGGCTCAACAAAGATTCGGTGAAGAGCTTGGAATTGAAATGGTAAGGGCTTAAATCCTTCTTAACCCCCTGTGATAAGGGCCCTTACTTTTTCTTTTTTTTATTTTTTTTTATTTTTTTAGAATTAATATTGTCCATACATATTGTAACTTAAACTGTAATTCAAAGAATTTCTTTCTTTTTTATTTTTTTCATCAGAGTAACCAAGGGTTATTATTGTATAAGCCTCAACGTCATCAGGAAGCCTGAGAATTCTTTTTATGGCCTTTTCATCAAAACCACCAACAAAACAGGACTTTATATCCAATGAATAAGCCATCAGCATCATATTCTCAGATGCTATTGCCGTATCCTGTATTGCATACAATTTATACTTTCCCGGGTAATACCTCTTTAATTTTCCTAAATTTGAACAAACAACAATAAACAAAGGAGCCTGCATCATCCATCTCTGATTCAATGAAGCTTTTGTAATCTGCTCTTTTATGTTTAGATCATTCACAACAACAAATTTCCAGCACTGGAGATTTCCTGCATTTGGTGATTTTATTCCTGCCTCAAGAATCTTGGCAAGATGNTTGTTTGAAATTTTTTTGTCTTTATAGTCCCTACATGAAAATCTTTCNAGAATTACCTTTCCTGCATTCATATTTATTTTAATTCAATTTAATATTTAAGCGTTTTGTTAAAAAGATTTATATAAGTACAAAGATTAATTTTATCATGGCATCACAATGGATTTTATATGCTTTACTGGCTGCGGTCTTTGCTGGTTTGGTTGCAATATTCGGAAAAATTGGCCTGAAGAATGTTGATGCTAATTTAGCTACAACCGTAAGGGCTTTTGTAATGTTTGCCTTCCTGATTGTTATCATTTTAGCACAGAAGAAATTTTCATTAATAACAGAATTTAGAACCCTTGATTATATATTCATAACATTAGCAGGCATTGCCGGAGCATTATCCTGGCTGTTCTATTTTCTGGCTCTGAAAAGCGGAGAGGCCACAAAAGTTGCATCATTGGACAGATTAAGCGTTGTTTTTGTAATGGTTTTCGCCTTATTGTTTCTTGGAGAAAAATTCAGTTTAAAGGTCCTGTCTGGGGTTATACTGATTATTGTTGGCGCTGTTCTAATGATAATTTAGAATATCAACATTAAAATTATAACCACTATCATGATTATTATTAATTTTAACACAAATCTTGTTGTCTTCAAGAACAAATGAATAATTATAAGCAATATTATCAATGCTATAGGGATTAGATAGTAAAGGTTCATGTAAAGATTATACTTTAGAAGTATATTAAATATGCGGTAACCGGGAATCGGACCCGGGTCACAAGCTTGGCAAGCTCGCATTCTGCCCCTAAACTATTACCGCATGCAATAAAATCTAAATGAAAATAATTTAAAAGTCTTTTTAATTATAAATTTATCCTGAATTCCTTTTAGCAGTAGGAAATATCTTTACTTTGTAGCCCAATTCTTCAAAATATCTTCTTCCTTTTTCAAGTCTGTGTAAAGTTAAAGTCGCCAGTCCTCCAGCTGGTGCTACGAAAGCTATAGTATCTCCTTTCTCTAACCTTTGTGGCTTCATCAGTTTCATATCCATACTAAAAGTTAAATTTAGTTATTATAAAAAGCATTTGCTTTATAATTTCTACCTGACATTTAATTTACAGCTCATTTTTCAGATAAATTTATATATTTAAAATAGAAATATTTAATTAATGAAATTCAATCACAAATATTCAAATTATTTCTTTATAGCCTTATTCTTAATAATAGCTGTTTTGGCATTTTTTATAATAAAAGAATTGATATTTGCAGCACTATACAGCATTGTCCTTGCATTTTTCTTTTATCCACTCTATGACAAGATAAATTCTTTAATAAAAATAAAGTGGATTTCGGCTCTGATTGTTATGATAATAATAATTTTTATAGTAACAATTCCCTTGGTGTTTGTCTCCAATTCATTGATAAAAGAAAGTTTGGGGTTTTACAGCTCTGTCACAAAATGGCAGCTTGAATTGGCTCCTTTTTTGAGAGAAGGCCTTCAGAATATCATGCTAAGTTTCAGCAATACCGCATCTGACTTTTTATTCAACCTTCCTGCAAGATTGTTGAGCATTTTTGTAAGTTTATTCTTGCTGTTCTATCTTTTTGTTGATGGAAAGAATCTAGTCAACAATTTCAGGGAAATCCTTCCTTTGGATAGCAAGAAAAAAGATCTATTCTTCAATGAATTCAGGCAGGTCTCCCATGGCGTTGTTTATGGATTAATATTAACAGGAATCATAGTCGGGATATTATCAGGAATAGGATTTTATTTATTTCATGTAAAATCACCAATACTGCTTGCATTCGTAGTAATGATATTTGTCATATTGCCTGTCCTTGGAAGTTTTTTAGTCTGGGGTCCGATTGCTTTATTAAAATTAATGGAAGGAGATACATTCAATGGATTTGGCTTGATTATTTACGGCGTGATTGTCCTAAGTCTGGTTGAATTAATACTAAACCAAAAACTAATAAGCAAAAAGGCAAAAATACATCCAATATTAACCATTCTTGGAGTTGTAGGCGGTTTGAAGTTCTTTGGTTTCATAGGAATAATATTTGGGCCATTCTTACTTGCATTGTTCGTAACAATGCTGAAATATTTAGTTGTTGAAAGATGAAATTAAGAATCAAGGATCTTAGCTTTGTAACTGGCGGGGCATTTGTTTCAATAATGAACAGCACTGATGCCAGAGAAATAGACCTGCATCCAGGCGACAGAATATTAATAAGCATGAATAATAAAAAAATAATTTCTGTTGTTGATTTAAGCGAAGATGAAAAAATAAAAAAAGGCGAGATAGGATTATTTGATGAAATTCTTGATTATCTTAAGACAAGGAAAGGCTATGTCAATGTAAAAATAGCTAAAAGACTCAAAAGCCTTGGCTATATAAAAAAGAAATTAGAAGGTAAAAAATTAAATCGAAAGGAAATTTTTGAAATAATAAAAGACATCAATTCAAATAATCTGAATGAAGTTGAACTGACTTATTTTGTCTCTGGCTGCTACAGCCATGGATTAAGCATGCATGAAATTGAAGATATGACAGATGCAATTGTAAAAGCAGGCCATAGGCTAAAATTAAAAAAACACCCAATTGTAGACAAACATTGCATCGGAGGAGTTCCCGGCAACAGAACAACGATGATTGTTGTGCCAATAATAGCCTCATTGGGGATTACAATGCCTAAAACAAGCTCAAGAGCAATTTCAAGCCCTGCAGGAACTTCTGACACCATGGAAGCACTGGCCAATGTAAGCTTTGAAGTCAATGAAATAAAAAGAATTGTTGAAAAAATAAACGGGTGCATAGTTTGGGGCGGCGTTGTTGATCTGGCTTCTGCTGATGACAAGATGATTAAGGTAAGGAATCCATTAAGGCTTGATCCTGAAGGATTATTATTGGCTTCCATAATGGCAAAGAAAAAAGCAGTAAATGCATCTCATGTTCTCATTGATATTCCCATAGGCAAGAATGCAAAGATTGAAAGAAAAAAAGAAGCATTGAAATTAAAAAGAAGATTTATTGAACTTGGAAAAGACCTGTCAATAAAAGTAAAGGTTATCATAACAGACGGGAAACAGCCGATAGGCAACGGCATTGGCCCTGTACTGGAAGCAAGGGATGTTCTTAATGTTCTAATGGGCAACGGCCCGATGGATTTGAGAAAAAAAGGAATCAGAATGGCTGCAGAAATACTAAGAATGTTAAAGATAAAAAATCCAAAGAAAAAAGCTCTTGATTCCCTTAATTCAGGAAAGGCATACGAAAAGATGAAGGAAATAATAAAAGCACAGAAGGGGCACATATTCAGACCAGAGCAATTAAAGCTGGCTAAATTCAATAAAAATATTCATTCAACAAGGAGCGGAATAGTAAAGGAAATTAATAACAAGGATGTTTCAAAGATTGCAAGGACTGCCGGTGCTCCAGTTGACAAAAAAGCAGGAATTTATCTTAACAAAAAACTAAGGGACAAGGTTAAGAAAGATGAATTATTGTTCACAGTTTATGCTTCAAGCCAGAAAAGATTAAATTATGCCCTTGAACTTGTAAAGGAAAGAAATCCTTATGTTATTTCCTAAAATATCTTATTATTTCTTTTTTATATTTTATTATCAACATTACCATCAATACAAACAAAACCATAATGCCCATCTCTGTGAAAAAGTAAGATGGTTTGCTGGTCATGTATTCCTCAATAGTTCTTAAAGGCAATGTTCCTATGTGAAATTTGAAAATCCACGCACTATTCAAGGAAATTTTTATCTCTATTAATTTCTGGTATAAAGGCCAGAACAATGCAAGTGATCCTGTCGCAAAATCCAGAATCAAATGAGACATCAAGTAATATAATGAAATTAAAGACACCTTCAAACTTCTTGTGAAAAAATAAATCATTAAACTTAATATGACTGGAAAGAAAATATTATGAAACAAAAACCTGTGAGTGAAATCAATAAAGAAATCTATGTCCGGAATAACAGCCAGCAATGCCAAACCAAATGCCAACCTCCTGTCTATTCTCGGATACAAGGCTAGAAGAATCAATAAGGGAATTAAGAAATGAAGTATGGGTTCCATAAGCTTTTTAATTGGTGTTTATTTATAAGATTTATGCAGAGGTGGCGGAACTGGTAGACGCACTAGTCTCGAAAACTAGTGTCCTTTTGGACATGCAGGTTCAAATCCTGTCCTCTGCGCTTAAACTTTCAATAAATTTCTTTTAAACAAAAAAGCAGTCCCTACACCAGAAATGAATGTTAACACTGTATTTATCCCAACAGTTTTAATCGGATGAGGGGTGTATGTAAAATAGTGCAATACAAAAGTTATTATTAATGCAATCAAAGTTGGAATTATTCCTGCTGCAAAATAAAATTTCACCCCTTCCTTATATTTATCTGATATTTTTTGAAGAAGCCTTCCTGTAAATCCTGAGAATATGAATCTAAAAATCATTTCCTTCAATGCTGCCAGAATTGTGAGTATTATTGCTCCATTAAGATTTATTATGAAAGTTATTACACCAAAACCAATGATTGATATCAATGCCACTTTGTAATTGAATAATTTATTCATTCAGTAACACCTTAATTATGTGAGCATACGCGGGCCTTGTAACAAATACACCAATTGTAACACCAATGATTGTGGATAATGCAAATCCTTTCAGCAATCCAACACCAGCCATCAATAATGGAATCATTGATACTACAGCAGTCAGATAAGCTATAAAAATTATAAAGAATGCCTTCTTGTAACGCTCCCTCCAATTCATAGATTCCTTGCTTAGAATTTCATCAGTTATAACAATCTGGTCATCAACTCCAGTTCCGACTGCAGCTATTATCCCTGCTATTGCAGCCAAATCAAGATTATATTTCATCATTGTCAATATTCCAAGAGTGATTAATGCTTCTGACAAACTTATGAAAATCATAGGCAATGAAATTTTTAATTTTCTGTATCTAATGAATATAACAACTGCAACTGCAAGTATTGCAAACAATGCTGCTGTCAAGGCATTCTTTTCAAAAGTAGAACCCAATGTCGGGCTTATTGAATCAAGCTTGACAATTTCCAATGATGTTGGAAGGGCACCTGTAATAAGCACGGTCTGCAATTTTTTCATTTTGTCATTTGCATCTTCCAATGCTTCTTCCTGCGTAGCACCAACCCCAGGACCAGAGATTACAATGTCCCTTGCTGCTTTTCCCTTCAAATCTGCAGCTATGTTTAAGCTGTCAACAGAATTATTATCAAGATACAAATCAAGCGGCTTTTCTAAATATTGATAACCCTGCTCTGAGACATTAACATCCATATTTCTTGTTACATCTGCCTGCCTTTCTGCTGCTGCTTCCGATAATTTTATCTGGAATTCAAACTGGCACTGGTATCCTCCCTGAACTTCATTACATGATCTTATTCCAGAACAAGTTCCATCATTCCTGCATACAAAAGTAACATCCTTTTCTCCGCCATTAAAGACAATTTCGTCTCCTATTTTTGCCTCAAACTTTCCCTGCTTTCCAATCAATTCCTTTACTTCATCCTTTGTTGCGCCTGCCAATTCCACAATTATGTATTTATTGCCCTCAAAGTCCGATGCTCTCTTAAGAATTAACTGCTTAATACCATAGACATTAAGCCTGTTCTCCATGGTATCCACCAAATCCTGATACTGCTGCTCTGTCAATTTTTCTGTAGGGCTTATCAATGCCCTTGTCCCGCCCTGAAGCTCAAGACCTCTCAGAATATTATTTGAAGCTGGCTTGTCAACAGTTATTCCAACATTTTGATTAAGCAAAGTGTAAGTTCTTCTGTCTGTTGTTATGACTAATTTTTCCTCATTGGCTTCAATTGCCCTTGAGTAATCATCCAGCGAACTTATTTTCTGTGAATTAATCTCAAGAATCCTTTCATATGATGTTGGCTGAGCATTCTGCGGAACTGTCATGCCTGCAAACGCTGCAGATGAATTTGTCTCTACTGACCTTATTGCAACACCTTCTTTATCTGATACCGGATGGATTGCAAGGAGAGAGATTAGAATAAACAATACCAGAATAAAAATCCTCATTGTGAATAAATTTTTTATTTTCATTTTTTCTTCTTAATATACCACAACAATATTGAAGCATTTCCAAGATAAGTTGATATTATATCAATTATCAACGCTATGAATATTATCAGGAATATCTCCTTCAAGACAGATGCTGCGGAAAACAAATAACCTACAAATACAGCAGATATGGATGTTATTGTCATTGTCAAACCTGTTTTAATTGACTGCCCCAACCTTTCATACAATGTTCCTATTTTTCTTTTCAGCAATTTGGTTGTCAATAAAATATCTGTATCTATTGAATAGCCTATTACAAGAAGAAAAGCTGTTATTCCTCCTGCGGATATCTGAAAACCAAACAAAGAGATTATAGCCAATGTAACTATTATATCTGTAATTGCTGCCAATATAACGGCCAATGAAGGTATAAAAGTCCTGAATGTTACTGCAACAACCAGGGCCATCAGAATAAATGCAAAAACCAAAACCATGATTAATTGCTTATAAAAAGATTCAGAAAATGTTGCTGAATAAGATTCTGCAGAATACTGTTCATCAGCAAATTCCACTTTTTCCCTCAATGTCCCCTTTATCTGCTCTTCCTCAACATCAGAAGATTCAATTATCAATCCAATATTTTTTCTTGTTGACAAATCTGTCAATACCCTTACATTAATATCATCATATCTTGAATTAAGGAAGGATGAAATCTCTTCTTCATTTAGCCCTTCCTTTTCTATTGTCATTGAAATTCCACCCTTTAGCGAGACATCCCTTTCAATGACGCTTCCTGTCCTTGCATAATTCACTGCAAGAAATATTATGCTTAATGCTAATAATATCAAAGGTATAAGAAGCAATTTCTTGTAATTCTTATCATAAATTTTCTCTAAATTCATCAAAATTTAATTAAATTAGATGATTTAAAAGGTTTTCTTCTTAGAAGTATCAATAATCTTTACTTTGTGCCCCTTGTCCAATGCCTCTACAAGACAAACATCAAATATTTCACAATCAAGATTTGTTCGTATCTTTTCCATTGAATATTTTCTCTTTTGAAGTCTTTTCTTCAGCTTTTTTATGTCACACTTAGTGACTATGCACAAATCCACATATTTTGGATTAAGATAATGGCTCAAATGCGAATCAAGAACGACATTCCTGTTTTTCCTGACAAATTTTATCAAAAAATTATTTAATTCATTTACATCAACCACATAACTCTTGTCTTTTTTATTGTAATAAGAATATAATTTATTTTCTCTGATCAGTTCATTCACATCAACATATTCCAGTTTTTTTTCCTTTGCTATTTTCTTTGCTGTTGCTGTCTTTCCTGTACCCACAGAACCCGTTACAATTATTACCATCTTAATNTACAGTGAACAAAGNTGAATCATGAACATCAAATATTCCCAATGAAGCTCCGCAGTCAAGCCATCCATGCGCATAGTTCAATGCTGCAAATGCATTAACAAAATCTTTCTTGTTATAAAAATGCTCCGCATCACTCAGATAATTCTCAACCATCTCGATTATCTTGCTTCTTGCATTGCTAACATCTATTTTTTCCTTAGAATTTTTTGCCTTTTTCAGGGCTTTTTTTGTAACATCAAAATATTTGAGAATTTTTTCTTCAGTTACTAAACTCATTTCTTCCTCAATTTTCTCTTCTTTTTTTCTTTCCTCATTTTCTTACGCTGCCATTTCCATCTCATCTGACCTTTTTTCTTCCAACGTCTTGAGCTTCTTTTCATTTTATATTTAAGTTTAATGTTGTATTTTTAAATCTTTCTTATAGGTTTATACAAGATTAATTATGGAATAAACCATCATTAAAATTGAAGTCAACAACCCCAACAAAGCTATAACTGAAAACTTGCCTATGCTTAAAAATCTTATCTTAAATTTGACCCTGTCAGGATTTATTCTGTACCTTAAAATCAGCAATGAGGCATTGACAAATGCAAATGTCAGGAAGATGGATATGTTTGTTATATTTGCAACAATCTCTATATTCTCGAAGAAGACAAATACCAAAGAGATAATCCCTATCAGGAATATAGCCAGCCAAGGAGTTCTTGTTCTTGGATGAACCTCACCAAATTTTTTAGGTATTGCATTCTGCTCAGCCAAACCATAAGTCAGCCTAGATGATGTTACCAGAGAAAGCAAAACAGTATTCATTGTGGAAAACAAAGCAATTATGGCCAACACAAAAAATGCTATATTGCCGAGATTACCCAAAGACACTGAAGCAGCCTCTGCCAATGGCGCTTTTGAAATCGATAATTTCTCATAAGAAAGCATTGAAACTGCAGATATTGCAACAAGAACATACAAAACAGTTGTTATAAATATTGAAAGCAACAGGGCCTTTGGAATATTCTTATTTGGATTTTTTGTCTCTTCTGACAACTTAACCACAGACTCAAAACCTATGAATGCAAAGAAAACCAAGGCGGTTGCCTTCAACACTCCTGAAAAACCATTTTCAAAGGCCAGAAGATTTGTTGAGCCTATATGATTAATTCCCAAAATAATTATTATCAACAAACCAATAAGCTCTACAACTGTTGATATCCATGTCATGGTCATGGAAAATTTTATTCCTAAAAAATTCACCAATGACAACAAGATTATCAAAGATATGGCAATGAATAATACTGAAAGACCAGTCATAGCGTTAAGGTAATTTGCAAAACCTATGGAAACTGTTGCAGCTGCAAATATTCCAGTAAAAACAACAAGGATCCCTATCAGAGTTGCTATTGTCTTGTTGAATACTTTTTTTGTATATTCGTATTCTGTTGAATCACTTTTGAATATAGAGGACAATTCAGCATAGCTCAACCCTGTAAATATTGACATTACCGCCGCCAGTACAAATGAAAGCCATAATGTATTTCCTGCATATCCTGATGCAACCCCAATCAAAGCGTAAATTCCAGCTCCGAGAATTATACCAACACCACAGACAGTTACATCTAACAGGGATAAAGATCTCTTAAGCTTCACCACTTTTATATCTTTATGATGGAAACCCATACTAATTTCAGATATTTTTAGTTTATAAAATTATCTTAGAAATTATTTTCTCTTTTTCTTTTTTGATTTACTTTTGCTAAATTTTTTATATTTTATAATTTTCTTAATTTTAGAAGCCTTACTCTTTTTACTCTTACTTCTTGGTTTTTTCCTGTGCTTTCCTGAAGTTTTGCCTTTCTTCTTAATTTTTTTTACCATTTTAACAATTAAATTAAAGCTGACTTCTGGACTCGGTGAAAAAGTGCCTCAAACAAAACCAATATCAATCTTAACCTTTTTGATTTGTTTTAAAGGTTATCTCCTTCGCCCTACAAACGAAAGCTTAACAGGCACAGGTTTCGTAAGGTGAGTTATAGTCCAGACACCCTATTAATGGCGCGTACCTGACAGAGGCCTTTGCAGTGGCATCCTTTCCAGGACAACCGAACTGTCCTTGTCAGCCTTTTTGGGAGTATGTTAATAACTATATAAATTTGTTTAACCACTTAAAAGTTATTTCCTCATTCAAAACATTCAACTGTCTGATCTCTTCTTTGTCCAACACCAACCCTCACCACAGAAACTTTAAGATAATCCTCTATGAATTTAATGTAGTTTATTGCATTTTCAGGAAGGTCTTCCTGATTTCTTGAATCTGTTATATCTTTATTCCAACCAGAAAGTTCCTTATATATTGGAATATATTCATGCATTCTAGACGGTGAAAAATCATCAAATTCTATTTCTTTTCCATTTAACTCATAACCAACACACACTTTTATTGTTTCTTCTTCATCCAAAACATCAAGTTTTGTTAATGATATCTCATTAATGCCGTTTGTCATTACTGAATATTTTGCAGCAAANAAATCAAGCCATCCACACCTTCTAGGTCTTCCAGTTGTCGTTCCAAATTCCCCNCCTNTTTNTCTAAGCTTTTCTCCTAGTTTATTCTCCTGTTCCGTTGGAAATGGGCCGTTGCCAACTCTTGTAGTATATGCCTTCATTATTCCAATTATATGATCAAATGGAATATAAACACCCGTACCTGCAAATGCACCACCTATTGTAGGATTTGAACTTGTAACAAAAGGATATGTTCCATGATCAATGTCAAGAAGAGTGCCCTGTGCGCCCTCATATAACAAACTGCCGATATGTTTCAATATCAAGCTCCCTATGTTTGGCTGAATAAAAGGAGTAATTTTTTCTGCTGCTTCCGGCAATCCTTCCATAACTTCTTCCAATGATAATGCAGGAGAACCATTACAATTTAAAATAGGATTAACAACTTCTAAATTTTTCATTACTTTTTCTTCCAAGCCTTTTGAATCAGATAAATCGCACATCCTTATTCCTGTTCTTTCTATCTTATCTTTATATGTGGGACCTATCCCCCTCCCAGTAGTTCCCACTTTTTTTCCAGTTGCTTCATCAAGCCTTACATGGTATAACAGTGTTACATGAGTTTTTTCAGAAATTCTAAGATTTTCCGGAGTGACTTTTATCCCATTATTTTCCAAATCATTTATTTCTTTTAAAAGATTAAACGGATTAACAACAACGTTATTGCCGATAATGTTTAATTTTCCTCTTAATATGCCTGAAGGAATTAAATGAAGAGCATA
>C687J35174_10004378_pt1 | contig 18986 bp, 18 predicted proteins | sample RifCSPhighO2_01_FD_35174 | JGI IMG/M metagenome (IMG submission 35174) | reverse complement strand
GCAGGATATTTCAACCACAAACAAAAAACCGAGCTCAGCTCGGTCGTAATGGATGCCAATCTCAGTCTTTAGAACAAATCGTCGCCGTCCTGCTCAATAACCAGTCGAAGTTTGGGGTCGTTACAAACTTTGTAGTTTTTCAAAAACTCATCTTCGCAGTAGGGACATCTGACTTCCCAGTCATCGCCGTGTTCATAATCGACATAATAAATCTCATGACTTCTACACCATGTGAAGAAATAACTTGTGTAGTCAATCATTCCGTGAGGCTTGAATTTGCCCAGATGAATTCTGAATCCGATTCTGGCAAAAAACCGTTTCACCTTTCCGGGCCGACGATTTTGCAATAGAAATTCCTCAGCAGAAACGTTGGGGTCTTGTTCAAAAAAATAAACAGGACCAGAAGATAAAAATTGTTCCATTGTGAAACCCTCATTTTTAAGCTACAATTTACCTTAATTAAACTTTTAAAAGTCTACTATTAAATTTTAGAATGTCAACGGAACTACCGAAAACTTACAATCACAAAGAAGTTGAGGACAAGATCTATAGGCTCTGGGAAGAGAGCGGTTTTTTTAACCCTGACAATCTGCCGGACAAAGAGATGGGAAAATTTGTAGCAACTATTGCTCCGCCAAATATTACTGGCGAACTTCATATTGGTCATGCCCTAGAAAACACCCTTGAAGACATAATCATCCGAATGAAACGGATGCAGGGATACAAAACACTTTGGGTGCCCGGAACTGACCATGCCGGCATCGCTGCTCAGAATAAAGTGGAAAAACAGCTCGCCAAAGAAGGTCTCACCCGCCACAAAATTGGACGTGAAAAGTTTCTTGAACGCATGCTAGAGTGGCGCGAGAAATACGGCAATATTATTCTTGACCAGTTCAAAAAACTCGGTCTTTCCGTTGATTGGACTCGCACCCAATTCACGATGAATCCCGAATATCAAAAAGCTGTTGAAACTGCTTTCAAAAAATATCAGGAACAGGGTTGGATATATCAGGGCGAACGGGTTATTAATTGGTGCCCCCGATGTGCAACTTCCATTTCAGACCTTGAAGTAAATCATGTTCTTGAAAAGGGTAAACTTTATTTCATAAAATACGGTCTATTCACAATAGCTACGGCCCGACCGGAAACAAAACTTGGGGACACTGCCCTAGCTGTCCATCCGAGCGATGAGCGTTACAAAAAATATATAGGTCAGGACCTAGAAATTGAGTCAGTAGACAATACCATTCCCGTTGATCAATTGGCCAAAATTAAAAAAATATCAATAAAGGTTGTGGGTGATATTTCCGTAGACAAAGATTTTGGCACCGGCATAATCAAAGTTACTCCTGCCCATGATTTAACAGACTACGAAATAGCACAACGCCACAATCTTCTTCTTGTAAAAATAATTGATGAACGGGGCAAAATGAATGAGAATGCTGGCATACGCTATCAAGGACTTAAGGTTGCCCAAGCCAGAGAACAGATGGTAAAAGATCTTGCTATTCTCGGCCTGATAGAAAAAATTGAAGACTATGATCACAATGTCGGACACTGCGACAGGTGCGATTATGTTATAGAACCCCTCCCATCCAAACAGTGGTTCCTAAAAATGGATGAGCTAGCCAAATTAGCTATTGATGCCATTGATAACGGAGAGGTTGTTGTACATTCGGAAAAATGGGGTCAAGATATGCGCAATTGGCTTATAAATGTGCGGGATTGGAATATTTCCCGCCAACTTTGGTGGGGACACAAAATTCCTATAGACGGAGAGGAAGATGTTCTTGATACGTGGTTCTCTTCTGCCTTATGGCCATTTGCCGTTATGGGTTGGCCAGAAAAAACAAAAGATTTTAAGGAATACTATCCGACAAATTTTATTACCTCAGACAGAGGTATTCGATATCTATGGCAGGCTAGAATGATATTTTCCGGTAAATTTTTTACCGGTTCAGTTCCGTTCAAAAACATTTACATTCATGCTACCGTACTCACTAAAGATGGTAAGAGAATGTCAAAATCTTTGGGAACAGGTATTGATCCACTAGCAATTATTGAAAAATACGGCGCGGATGCGCTTAGGTTTGGTCTGGCTTATCAGACAACCGAACTCCAAGACATGCGGTTTGGAGAAGACACGATTATCATGGGAAAAAAATTTGCTAATAAATTTTGGAATGTGACTAGATATGTTTTAATGAAACTTGGAAGTGATTATGAAATAAAAGGAAACAAACCTTCCGATTCGGAAATAATTCCCAAAATGAACTCCATGATAAAATCGGTTACAAAAAATATAGAAAAATATAAATTTGGAGAAGCGGCACATGAACTATATGATTTCGTTTGGCACGAATTTGCCGACAAATACATTGAAGAAACTAAAGATAAAGACGACCAAGAAACCAAGGACACGCTCTCCTGTCTTCTTTTAAACTGCCTCAAACTTCTCCATCCCTTTATACCATTTATAACCGAAGAGATATATTCAATCCTGCCCATTGAAAACAAAACTCTTCTTGTGGTAGAGACCTGGCCGGTTGTGCAAAAGTAATATACAACTTCCTGATATACTTAAAGTATGTCACCTTTGTCAGTCAATATAGTCCTAATAACATTAGGCCTGACTCCCAGTTTGGTCTGGCTTTGTTTTTATTCCAGAAAAGACTGCCATCCAGAACCCAAAAACCTTCTCGCCCAAACCTTTCTCATGGGCATCATCATTTCTCCTCTTGCTATTCTTTTTCAATTCAGTTTCGCTCAAGTTGTGTCTTCAATTGTCGGAACAAGTCAGATCACAACCCAGAACAGTTCCTACTTTTTTTTCTGGGCTGCCACCGTTGAAGAAATCATAAAATTTTATGCCGTGAGAATGCTAATTTTAAAAAACCCGGAATTTGACGAGCCAATTGACGCCATGATCTATATGATAACCGCCGGGTTAGGATTTGCTGCAATGGAAAATATTTTAGTTATGTTTAGAGTTTTCCCTGATGGAACTCAGATCACCTTAGCCACATGGGCACTACGATTTACCGGAGCAACCCTACTTCACGCCCTTTCTTCGGGTTTGCTAGGTTATTTCCTGGCCATGTCATGGTTCTTCCAAAATCACAAAAAAAAGCTTGTAGTTATAGGACTCATAATAGCCACTATTTTCCATTTTACATTTAATACCTTTCTCTCAGCTTTTGGCAGTCGACTAACAGGGTTGGTTTACTCAACATCTCTTTTGGTGGTTATGGCTTTCCTTGTTTCAATCTTATTTGATAAAATAAAAGAAAGACATACGAGGACAAAAGCCGAACTAGCAACTGTTGTTAGCAACAAATCAATAAATCTGTTAAAATAATAAGGTCAAATAATTATATGGAAGATTTTTTTGAAGACGACAACTTAGAAGTTACACTAGCTTCAACCCAAAAAGCTCCCCGCCAAGAAAGCGAGGGTCAGCTTACGATTGACGTCTTTCAAACCGAAGACGACGTAGTCATACAATCTACCATTGCTGGAGTCAGCGACAAAGATCTAGACATCTCAGTTACAAACGATATGGTTACAATAAAAGGAGCGAGATTGCCTGAACAAAAAATACGATCCTCGGATTATTACTATCAAGAATTATATTGGGGAGCATTTTCAAGGTCAATCATATTGCCGGTTGACGTTGACGCTGACAACGCAAAAGCATCCATGAAAAATGGAATTCTCACTATCCGACTCCCAAAACTTGATAAAGTTAGAACGAAGAAGATAAGAATATCCTAGATGTTTAAGTTGGTTTATACAGGCCCCAAAGAATTCAGGGTTTTAATTTACCGGCTAACTATGACCGGTATTATTGTTTTAATCGGATTTAATTTTGGATCTTGGTTTTATTTATATTCTATTTCATCATTCAGTCCAAAAGTTCCGTTAAAAAATTTTGCATCAATCATTAACACCTCAGTTCAGAATGATTTGGAACTGACCATAAACGACAATAAACTTGTCTTAAAAAGTAGCGAACTAAAAGGCTGGGTAGAGCCCTACATAAGATCTTATTCAGGTGAGCAAGACTTACGAATGTCTGAAAAATTTAACGACTACATGATACGTCTAGCCGTAGCTACGAATATTGAACCCGTTGACGCCAAGTTTGAATTCGGAAGCAGTGGCAAGGTATCCATATTCAGCCAATCATTTCAAGGAAAAATGTTCAACGTCACCAAATCAACAACAAACATAGTAAATGCCCTTAGGGAGCATAAACCCTCAGTTCAGTTGACAGTAGATATAATAGAACCGAAAATCACATTAGAAAAAATAAACAACCTCGGCATACAAACACTTTTAGCAAAGGGTGAATCTGATTTTCATGGCTCAAGCAATGCAAGAGTAAACAATATCAAGACTGGCTCATCAAAATTCAGCGGAATCATTATAAAACCGGGAGAAGAATTTTCTTTTAACAACCTCCTAGGGGAAGTGAATGACAAAAATGGCTATCAACCGGAGTTGGTCATAAAAAACGGTCAGGTAATTCCCGAATATGGCGGAGGACTATGTCAAGTTTCAACAACAATGTTCAGGGCGGCTATTTGGGCCGGTTTACCAATCACAGAAAGACGTCCTCATTCCTTTCCGGTAAAGTATTATGCCCCTCAAGGTTTTGATGCAACTATTTATCCCGGGGTTTCAGATTCGAAATTTGTTAATGACACAGAAGGCCACATATTAATTCAAACAAAAATAAGTGGCACGAAATTAACTGTTGAATTTTATGGTTCTGATGATGGAAGAAGTGTGGCCATAGACGGTCCTCACCAGTATGACGAGAAAGTTAGTGGCGCCATGAAGGCATATTTTGTCCGAAAAATATTATTTTCAAACGGCGAAACAAAGGAAGAACGTTTTAATTCTAACTACCAGCCTCCTTTCGCTCAGGCCAGAAATCCATTAGAATAGTAATTTAAAATATTAAACCACATTTTTTGATACCCTGATGGGCACCATCAAAAATTCCCTAGTGCGGGTAGGAGGATTTGAACCCCCACGGCCTTGCGGCCACCAGCTCCTAAAACTGGAGCGTCTGCCAATTTCGCCATACCCGCATTTGAACATTTTAACATCTTTTTATGTTTTATCCGAGAACATAAAATCAACCCCTCTACCTTTTGGGGGGTGAGGGATTGATTTTTTAAGTATATACACTTAACCAATACTACACGTTGAAGAATGATCTTGCTACTAAACCGGCAACGGTCTGCAAGATAACACCTACCGCCAAAACTACGGCGGCTCCTATAATTCCATTCTTGATTCTTTCTTTTGCGGCACCAGACTTTGTTTCATCTCCACCAGCAAACATATAAGCTATACCTCCCCAGATGATAAATATAACAGCCAAAATAACTCCGGCAATAATTAGGAACCTTGCTACTTGCTCTATTCTATCTTGTATTTCAGCCAGAGTAACAGCAGTTCCAGTTAGTGGTGGGACTGGATTTGTCAATGCCGCGAAAACCAAAACTGGCATCAATAAAACCATCACGGTTACGGAAATATAGGCAATCTTTTGTACTTTTTTCATTAATCCACCTCCATTCCAATAAAAATCCTAAATTCTAATTTCTAAACTCTAAACAATATTTAAATCCCAATCCTCAAAACTTCAAACGATTTTGAACTTAAGATTTTGGATTTGTTTAGGATTTAGGGTTTAGATTTTAAGATTTACTTAATTATATCTTAAATCTACTGAATAACACAGACCCCCAAAACCTGAACTTGGCAAAAGAAATCCCTGCTTACTATCCCAGCTACGGTACTAATTATAACTCCAACTCCTAAAACTACTGCAGCTCCAATAACTCCGTTCTTAATTCTTGTTTGGGCTTCAGTAACCTTGGTTGTGTCAGCACCGGCAGCCATATAAGTTATGCCCCCCCAAACTATAAATATAATAGCAAGAAGAACGCTCGTAACAATCATAAAACTGGCAATTCGTTGCATAAGATAATCAAGCTCAGTAAAAGTAACCGGCTGTCCGGGTGGCAGATAAGCAAGTTGAAAAGCCAACCCTGAATGAGCAAGTGCTAAAAATAGTAAAAAGATAAATATAATTCTGTAAGTTATAATCATATTATGAGCAGATTAGGGGTGTTAATAAAGTATAGTCACCTCCCAAGAAGTCAGCTACGGTGAAAATTATTGTATACGTACCCAATATTATTAAAATCCCGAGTAAACCCCACTTAAGTGACACTTTAGCTTTTCCGTATTTGGTAGGATCGCCCTGCGCCATCATAAACTTAACTCCGTAAATAACTACATAGACAACAATAAGAACAAGGGCAAAATCTGTAAACCAACAAGCCAACCCGGTAATTATACCAAAAACACTCTGAATGGTTAAATCAATGCCCTGATATCCACTACCAGTCGCTAAGGCAACGGTAATACCTAAATTTTTTATTTTGTTTTTCATATTATGGTGTTGGCGTGTTCCCACCAAGCTCTAAAATACTTTTTATCAAGGTAATAAATCCGCTTCCTATAAGAATGATGGCCAAACCAATAACAGCATACTTTAAAACATCTCTGGCCTTGGTAACTTTTGCTGGTTCTCCACCAGCGGTCAAAAACAAAATGCCTGAATATACTATCATAGCAACTGCGATAGGAATTGCTAAGTTAAATATCCACTCGGCAATAATTTTGACTAACTCCGAAAAATCATCCGCTCCACCCTTTAGCGGATTCGGAATACTAAAAATAAAGGACTGACTTGCCCCCGGTACACAAGCCGGCTGACCGGTAGTGCCACAACCACTACCACCAACACAATCACTTCGACAGGTATCAATCGTCTCACCTGGTTCACATATTTTATTCCCACAAACCGTCTTGCCTTGAGTACTTACTGGCTGACCACATAAACTAGATCTAATTTGAGAACATTCGTTTTTGTTGATGCATCCCGATGTGTCCGAGCAATTTGAAAGGTTTGATGAACTGCAAATATAAACACTCTTTCCACTAGGATCTGGCCCCACACACGAGTAAATGGCTGGACCAAGACCTGTACCTCCACTCACCTCAATCCGATTGGACTCTGTAACATTATCGCCATTGGGACATTCTATTAAAGCGTAGAGATTTTGTTTTCCACTACCAATATTAGCCGTAAAATCTTCTCTTACGGGCACGTTAACCGTTGAACTTGTTCTTGAGAAATTAATCGTCTTAGAAAACTGCGTTAAGTTCCTTCCTGAAGAATAGTCCCACATTACATAAAACTTGAAACTAGTGATATTTGGATCTGCACAATAGGAACTATATTCAGCTAAACTTATCGCCACATTAGCAACTGCAGTGGTTACGTTACTTCTGGGTAATACTCTCGGGCTTACATCAAAATTAATGGCAACTCCCGTTGTTGTTTTTTTAAAACTAATATTGGCTGATGTTGCCGGGGTTGTTTGGCCAGGAACTGCGGCTGTAAAATAAATAGTCTCGCCCCCAACCTCATTTCCACCTTCTATATAGTCAGCGGCGGTTAAAATATACGGAATGGTAAAATCTTTACTGGACCCACTGAAAGGGTTATTAAGAAGCGTTGCAATGTTTTCATCAAACAAGTCATCATCCTCAAAAATATTAATTCCAACATTTATACCCTGACAAGCTTGTACATCATTGACGGTCGCAATCATACCTATCTGTTGACCAACAACAGCTCCACTATTAACCCACTTCGCACCAGTAACAGTACAAGTTGCAGCTCCAATGTCATTTTTAGGAAAAAACAAAAATACTATGGCAAAGGCTAAAATCGTAAAATATTTCACTCCGTTTTTCATTAGTTTAGTTGTGTGTTGTTTTCAGAATTCGGTGGAACCGGCGATAACGACAAGGCTTGTCTTTTTTTCCACCTCCGCCAGATGGCGGATCCACCATACCACCCTCCACCAACAACCACTATGCCAATTATAATGTAAATTAAAACTTTTAACACTCCTGAACCACCAACAGACGGTTCAGTTGACACGGTCGGAACAGGAGTCGCGGTCTTACAGTCATAAGGACAAGTCTTAAAATCTTCTCCAACTTCAGAATTACAAACACCATCATCATTACAGAAAGAGCTTTCACTGACAAAAATAGACAAAAGCTGACTCCCCTGTCCATCGTAAAAATTAACCTTTTGACCATCAGCAAAATATGGCGCTTTTACGAAAATTTTACCTTTCAAAAATTTAGGGTTACCTTGACGAGGATCAAACTGAAATGTCTCCACAACTTCGCCCCTCAAGTTTATCACCTCTCCTTTATACGGGAATTGAGTAGTTAAAGTTTCGGGAATAAATTTTTCTGGAATAATATCATATTTGAATTGTGCATCTCTATCGGCAAGAAGTTGACCGTTATCATAGTACAGGTGAAACAGATACACAAAATCTTGTGGTTCAATCGTATCAGCAAAAACAAAACCGCTCACCAATACGCACCCGATTATCAAGATTGATAAATTTTTTAACATATTAGAAGCCAGGATTATTATAGCAGTATAACACCTTGGTGGCATAGTTTCTTGTCTCGTTATATCCGGCCAAAGGGTTGTTGCCCCCATTGCAAACAGTATGAGCCAGATCGTCATAAAGACATTCCCATTTCTTTTTTGGTCCACCAGCACAACTGGTTTCACCGGCACAACTAATGCTGTTACTGCACGCACCACTTCCTCCGTTATATCCGGCCGCCATCCCTCGAACCGTACTTCCACATGATGTTTGAGATAATGCATTTAAGTACTCGGCGCCAAGACAAATACTAGCGTCAGCATTAGCAGAATTTGTTAGCCAGGCACTATCAATATTTGCTGTTATTCCACAACGAGATTTGTAAATATTTGCAGTTGAAGGCCTAAATTGCATCAATCCAAAAGAGGAACCGTCAAAACTAACCTCGCTGATATTACAACTAGATTCTTTAACCATTATTGATTTTAATAGATTTGCCCCATTTGCAATGCCAATTCTTCCAGCATACTGGTTAACAGAAGAGACATACTGGCTACAACCAGAAGCAGTACAAGTTGCTGATTGAGGTTGGCAAAGATTTAAGTTGCTTTGCAAACAGGCAACTCCTTGTCCGGACAGATTGACCTTCACACTCAACCCCTTCGTCACACTCTTTTTCGGTGACGATGAGTCCTCCACTTTAACGGTAAAGGTAAATGTGCCGACGGTTGTCGGTGTGCCGGAGATGACACCCGTTGAAGGGTTCATTGATAGTCCAGCAGGAAGTGATGAGCCCGAAGGTGTTGACCATATGTAGGGAGTGACGCCACCGGTTGCTGTTAATGTTTGAGAGTAGGGTTGATTTTGAATGGCGTCAGACAGAGAGGTGGTGGTGATTGAGAGGGGTACAGGCACTGAAACACATTTATTGTCACAATCATTGCTTGTATACTGCCCATTTGAGTCAGCCACGCATTGACTGTTGTTGTTACAGGAATACTTCAATGGAGGAGGCGGAGGCACTGTCGTAACACTACACTCAAGTTTCCACCATTCGGGAGCAATATTGTCTTCAGCCAAGCTTCTTATTATAGAGTTGGTGATAAGCCATGATGCCAAAATGATTGCGATACCCATGNCCGTATTCCAAAAGATACTCCTGCCTTGAGATATCCAACCAGGATTTGCTCCACCCATTAAAATTAAAAACCCTCCCCAAACAAAAAGTATCGCTGCCACAGGAGGCATCAATCCAACCAAGACAAAATCTATTATGTTTTTTAAAAGCTTGAGCAGATCACACCTGTTACATGGTGTTGGATTAATCGAAGTTCCACAAGGTACTAAAGGCCACCAGGAAACGGCCTGCGCAAAAACGGGCAACAAAATAAAAACTAGTACCGTCAGAACTATTATTTTTTTGCCAGTTTTCATGTTTAATTGTGAAACTTTAAAAAAGTAGAGCTTGGGACTAAAAAGAACGTTCGGAGGCTACCCCGGGCCGAGATAGAGCAAAAACCCAGCAGGGTTTTATGCGGTCTTTGTGGCCTAAGCTTTACTTTTTAAAGTTATGACTACTTCCGTTGCATCAAAACATTTACCCGGGATTCGGCATTGCTCAACGAATCTCTCACGGAAAATTTTCCGAAATTAACGTCGTCTATCATGTCGGCAAATATTGTTTCTATGGCTGTGTTGTCTATCTGATACCAAGAACGAGCCGATAACGCTTGGACCGCAAAAACTCCCAGCTCAAGATCGTTCCTCTGAAGTTCTATCAAATCTCTGCGGGCAGAGGGACGCAAAGTTGCGCTTAAATAACTTTGGGCTCCCTCTTTGGAAGTAAGATATGTTATAAATTTCCAGGCTTCGTTGGGATATTTTGAACCCACTGAAACTCCGGCACCCCAATAATTTGCGTAGTTCTTTATATTGGTACTTGAAACTTGAGGCATGGGTGCTATGCCAAAATTAAGACGAGATGATTTATTTTTTAAAACTTCTACTTCATGGGAATAATTAAACATCATTGCGGTTTTTCCTTCCGTAAAAGCATCTACAGAGTAATGCTGAACGTCATTCCACGTATAAGTCCTGACTGATGGATTGGCGAAGTCGGTATAATATCTCAAGGCCTGTTCTCCTACTGGAATACTATTAAAAGAACTGGCAAATGAAGCGCTTCTGTTATCGGTGTCTGTCATTCTTACTCCGGTCTGAATCATTAATGCTGAAAGAATGTCTGTTGAGCGATTTATATTTCTGGCCGTACCGACGGCTGCGGCAGATTGAGTAATCTGACCACTACCGTCCAATCGAGTTATAGTCTCCACATCATTGTTGAACTCTTCCCAATCTTGGGGCGGACGAGTAATACCGACACTGTTAAAAGTGTCTTTGTTGTAAAACAATGCCAGAGTGTCTACATAAAGAGGCAGACCATAAATTTGATTATTGAAAACAAAATCGTCAAAAGCCACGTCAACAAAATTAGCTTTATAATCCTGAATGGTTAATAGAGGTTGTTTTTGTCCGGAAATTGTAGCCGGCAATGTTTTGAGTTTGTCACCGTGTTTTGGCAACCAAGTATTATGAATCATAATAATGTCCGGTCCAGTACCGGCAGCCAAAGCATCAATCAAACCCTTCTCATAATCTTCGTAAGAAAACTGTCTATATAAAACTTTTATTCCTTGGTTTTGATTCTGAAAATCGTTGATAACTTTGTCGTAAGCGCTTCTATCATCAAAAACTCCCCAAAATTCAAGAGTGGCAGACTGAACCTTATCACCCCCGATTCCCTTTAATATCAAAATCACCGTAACAAATACAGCAATGGCTATTGAACCGACTAAAATATAAAATATTTTATTTGTGTCCAATTTAAGGTTTTTTAAACTTCATGCCATAATGAAACTGCCCGGCATCAATATCATTTTCAAAAGCTAACCCCTCTCCCATCACCAACGAGCGCATGGCCACATCATCGGTTCTTAAGTTATCTGGCGGCCCAAAACCACCGGCTGTTCTTTTCCAGTCAATAACAACCAAAGATCCAGTACTCTTTAAAACCCTAATGGTCTCCTTGATTATGTCTCCTTTCTGTTCAGACTGAAAAAGAATATTGGCCAGAAGCACCATGTCTTGGGAATTGTCTGCTAAACCGGAACTGCCCGCAACTTCAAGATTACTTCTAATTGTTTCAACATTCTCAAGTCCAGCCGCTTTTGCTTTAACCCTAACATTGTCCAGAGCTGATTCTTGAATATCCAAAGCAAAAACTTTTCCATCTTTGCCAACCCTTTGACCCAGCAAAATAGTAAAATAACCGGCCCCTGAACCAAAATCGGCAATCATCATTCCTTCTTTAATTCCAAATCCGCTGACGATTTTTTCAGGATTCATAAAACCACCTGTTCCAAGGTTAGTCCCCAACCCGCTTGTGGGCATGTTTACCGGTTCCATATATCTATAATTTTACCACATGAGATGTGAGAAGTTATAAACAAAGTGTCGCTCACACCCCACCCCGCCTTTTCATCTTTTTCCTAAGTTTGAATAAATAGCCGTTAATCACTGTAGAAACCTTAAGAGCGCTTCGCTATATTAAGATTTCTTTGATTAACGGCTTATTTATTAAGCAAACTTATCCAGGACGATGAATCAGTCGGGATGGAGCGTTCGCTTGTTTATTGATTTTTTACAAAAATAAAACCGCCTCAGCTTTCGCGTGTTGGCGGTCACTATACACAATCAAGAATCTTTACTTGTCTCGCTTTTGCGCTTCAAGAATTTTATCCAACTTTTTTACTTTTAAATCCAAACCGCCTTTGTGTTGAGTAAGTGCCATAATTATTCTTTTTGTAAAGTTATCAGCTATTTCCTTTGGATCTACTAATCTACTACCTAATTTAAATTCAGGGAAAATAATAAATCCTGATCCTTTACAACGATTCCAAGTTCTTCCCCATTCTGGACTTTCTACTATAACATCTGGTTCAATTTCAGCAGTTAATACTAAACGTAAGTCTTCAGAATCTGGGAATCGTGGTTCAGTAACCCAATGCTCAAAATGTCCACTAATATTTTTTACTATATTGTGTATTTCTTTAACCAAGTTTGTTTTTATGTGACGAATTATATCAAAGAAGAATTCTTATAATCTTGCTTCAATTTCAACCCTATTAAATGCGGGGTGTCTAAGAGAGTGAACCCCACGTGTCACATCATCAAGAATTATTTTCATTGTCTTTCCCTCCTTTGGACAAAAGCAAAACCACCGATATGGTGATTTTGCGAGAACGAGTCCATTCACACCCCACACCATCTTTCCCTTTCGGGCTGGAATTGGCACCTTGCTCTTGCGAGTAGGTTGTCGGAGCGTCATCGGGCCAGTACCCTCAGCTCACTCTTGATAATATGCGGTTGTGAATGAACAACAAGAAAATATTATCAAAATATTTAAATGTGGTCAATAGTATTTTACAGAGGTTGAACCTATGTAAAACAATAGGCGTGGCATTTTTAGAGAGTAATGTGGACGGTAGATAAACTGACAAATTTTGTCATTGGAATTTCTTTCTTTTCGGCAATTCTATCCTAGAGATGCAAGTTTATGGCATCTTTTATATTAAACACGGTTTCTTCGTAAGTCCTGCCCTGACCATATTCTGTCCTTGAGGTCTGACCTCAAGGACAGAATACTAACGTCTACTGCCACCCCTACACTGGATATAGGGGTAGATACCGGCCTTTTTTGAGCCCTCATTGAATACGCCCCACCCGGGTGGCGTATTCAATAACGCGCTCCAAGCTCGCAATGCGGTACGTCATTTACAAGTCAGACTTGTAAATGACCACCTGTTCCATAGCTTTGTTAAAGTAATCCAATATGTCCAAAACCGAGCTTTTGCCATTTAACGACATTTAAATCAAAAAATCCGTCGGCATAAGCACCAACAGACTTAAAAACATTAAACGGCTCCCGAAGGAGCCGTGTTACGAGCGGGGCGAGGCTGGTAGCCGCCTTCGGTGGCTGTTTGTTGCCCTTTCAAGCAACACCCTTAAAGCCGGGCCGCTTTCGCTTACCAGCCTCGCGGAATTAATGTCCAAAATATTTTAGAAACTAATTTCGAGAGGGAAGCTTATTGCTTCCCTAAAAGAACAGGCGAGAATCTGGAGGCTGAGCCGCCGATGTCCCCGATTTCCTCGAAGGCCCTTCTTCTGTCCAAGAAGGGCCAGCCAGTCACCATGTGGGGCGACTTTTTATCCAGACCTCGCGGAATTGACCAACCCTTCAACAAACTCAGGACGAGCCAATTTCGCGAGACAGTATTGTAAAAAGAGCGGGTGGAGCTCTGGGAGTCCCCAGAACCCCACCCCATACAAACGGCAGGTACACCGCACCATCAAATTGGCCTGCTGCGAGGAATTTACCTACCCCAGCATCACTCTATAGTATACTCCCCCACAAAATCTGTCAACCCCGCCGTTGAAGATGGATTATCAGCAACTAATTATCCTACGGTTTAATAAAACTAAACTTCTGTAATTTTATTGTCATCATAAACCAATTTTTGCTCTTTTTAGAGCCGTCCATCTTCAACGGCGGGGTCAAGGCCTTATTTATTTTGACAGTTTATTGCCAATCTCCAGCTAAAAATAAACCAACCGACGGAGGGGGTGTGCTTTTTTAAAATTAGCCCCGACGCTTCGGTCGGGGTCCCGACACGTTGTCGTCGGGGCAAGATTTTTAAAAAGGTGTCTCCCTCCGTATGCGTAGAAGTTGTGCGAGCTATTTAAGTGGGTTTAGTTTATAAAATTACACCACCACCACCGATGCCAATCCGTCCCCCGATTCTACTCTCATAATCCTGACACCCTGGGTAGCTCTGCCAAGCACGGAAATGCTGGCAATTGAAGTTCTGATAACCTGTCCTTTCTTGGAAACAGCGATGAGTTCCTTGTTTTCTTCCGAGGTAATATGAGCTGAAACCAATTTGCCCGTTTTCGGTGTAACTTTTGCGGTCATGATTCCCCTTCCGCCTCTGCCCTGGATTTTATAAAATTTAAGGTCGGTTCTTTTGCCATAACCGTTTCCGGCTACAACCAATATTTTCAGGCCTTTTTCAACGCCGGAAGGCACTATGTCAGCCCCGACGACTTTTTCATCTTTATCTCCGCCTAAGGCGGATCCGCCTTTGGAGGACATCCTGATCCCAATAACGCCTGACGCGCCCCTTCCCATGGGTCTAACGTCTTTTTCTTTAAAACGAATAGCATTCCCTCCAGAAGTAACAAGCATAATCTGATCGTTGCCTGAGGTAGGTAAAACCCACCCCAACTCATCGTTGCCTTTTAATTTAATTGCCAAAATTCCATTGCTCCTTACTTGAGAGAGTGAGTCGACGTCCACCTTTTTTATTACACCATGGGAGGTAGCCATAAAGAGATACATTCCTTTTTGATCTTTTGGAATAGGAACAACGGCTGTAATTAGTTCGTTTGGTGATATCTGAAGAAAATTTACTATCGCCTTTCCTTTTGATTGACGGGACGATTCCGGTACTTCATAACCTTTTGTCTGGAATACTTTTCCGGAATTAGTGAAAAATAACAAACTGTCGTGAGTATTCGCCATGAAGAATTGGGAAACAACATCCTCCTCTTTGGTCGCCATACCTATTAGTCCCTTACCTCCTCTTTTTTGAGATTTTAATCCTTCGGGTGGCATTCTTTTTATATACCCACTCTGAGTAATCATAAACAGCGAGTCCTCCTCCGGCATAAGTTCATCATCGCCTATTTCTCTCAAAGCCGACTTGACTACTTTTGTTCGCCTTTCATCTCCAAATTTTTCTCTAATCTCTTTAAATTCTTCTTTTATTACACCGAGAATTTTCTTCGGACTTGCCAATATGTCCCCTAGGTATGCAATGANGTCCTGTTTTTCTTTCAACTCGTCGTTAATTTTTTTTCTTTCCAAACCAGCCAATGTCTGAAGCTTCATTTCCAAGATTGCGTTTGCTTGTTTATCAGAAAACTTAAATTTCTTTATTAAATTGTTAAAAGCGTCTTCTTTTGACTCGGAAGCTCTGATTATTTTGATTATCTCATCGATGTGGTCAAGGGCCTTCTTTAATCCCTCAAGAATATGCGCTCTGTCTTTGGCCTTCTGAAGTTCAAATTTTGTTCGTCGAATCACGACTTCTCGTCGATGTTCAATAAACTTTTCTAGCAAGCCCTTCAAGCCAAGAATTTGAGGCTGAGTGCCTCCATCAACTAATGCCAACATGTTGAAATGAAAAGCCTTTTGAAGTTCAGTATGTTTGAATAGTTGATTAAGTACTTTTTTAGGAAAGGCATCTTGTTTTAAATCAATGGCAATTCTCATCCCTTCTCTGTCAGACTCATCACGAAGATCCTTAATTCCATCTATTTTCTTTTCTTTAACAAGATCGGCAATCTTTATTATCAACTCGGACTTATTCACCTGATAAGGAATTTCGGAAACAATTATCTGGTAGCCTTTTTTTGACTCAACAATGTCGGCTTGACCTCTCATGATTATGGGACCACGACCGGTAGCATAGGCAGTGGTTATATCTTTTTCGTTATATATAATTCCTCCGGTCGGAAAGTCCGGTCCTTTTATAAACTGAGTCAGATCCTTTAAGTCCGCGTCCTTGTTGTCTATGAGGCAAGTCAATGCGTCCAAAACTTCGGTCAGATTATGTGGAGGAATATTGGTTGCCATACCGACAGCGATACCCATGGAACCGTTAATTAGCAGGTTCGGAATGCGGGTCGGCAAAACCGTCGGTTCCTGCTGGGATCCGTCATAGTTATCTATGAAGCCAACTGTATCTTTTTCAATATCCGCTAATAGCTCTTCTGAAATTGGCGAAAGTTTTGCCTCTGTATATCTCATCGCCGCAGCTGCGTCACCGTCGACACTACCCATGTTACCCTGACCACGCACAAGCGGATATCTTAAAGAGAAATCCTGTGCCATCCTAATCATCGCATCATACACCGAGCTATCGCCATGAGGGTGGTATTTTCCAAGACACTCGCCGACTATTCTTGCTGATTTTACAAACTTTGCTCCCGATCTTAACCCAAGTTGATTCATTGTATGTAAAATCCTCCGATGAACCGGTTTTAATCCATCTCTGACGTCAGGCAAAGCGCGCGCAACAATAACGCTCATCGCGTATTCCAAATAGGCCTGTTGCATCTCCTGAACTATTTCTCTTTGTTTTATGCCTTCTGCCATAATAAAAACCTAAAGCGTAAAACTAAAAATGTAAAACATCAAAAAGACATCTTATACTTTTCGCTTTGCGCTTTTAACTCTACACTTATTTCTTTCCCGATATCGGCAACATATAAACTCTTCCTGAATCATTGACTTTCATGTTTTCAATAATAATTTCCTTGCCATCATTGCTACTTAAATTAAAAATACTTAAAAATGTGGCCTTCAAATTTTTTCCCGTCTCGCTTATATTCCCCAACAATGAGGGTATGGCCTGGGTTTCCGCAAGAAATCTCTGATCTTTACTTTCTTCAGGATTTAATAATACAAATAAATTCTTTTCAAAAGAATTATACCAAACCATTCCCACCAATGAGATGGTCGTAACAACACAAAGACCGAACATAATTTCTCTATGATGTCTGGGTTGTCGGCGAATTTCTTCTAAAAAACTCATGCTAATTTTCTAATACCACTAATTTCATTTCTTCCAAAGGTAATAATTTTTTAGATATTTTGTATTTATCTATCTTTTCCGGCGTCAGACCCAATTCCTTTACAAATTTTTCCGGACCTTCTATCTCCACCTTTAAATCTTTAATCTTATAATGCATCGGAATTATAATTTTTGGTTCTATCTGACCGACAACTCCGACAGCTTCCTTACCGTTAATTGTATAATTTCCTCCGACAGGAACCAAGAGTATATCTATGTCCCCTATTTCATCTACTTGCTTCTCGTCTAACTTCTCCTGACCCAAATCTCCCAGATGACAAATGGTCACGTCTTCTGCCTTAATTACATATATTGTATTGAGTCCCCTTTCTTTCCCTTCGATCTTGTCGTGATATGAAGAAATCCCTCTGATTGCGATTCCCTTTTTCTCATATTCACCGGGGGTATTGATAAGGAATGCTTCCGGATTAATGTCTTCTACGTTGTTGTGGTCATCATGACCATGAGACACCAAAACAATATCGTCTTTTATTTTGGGTGGTTTTAATCCTATTTCTTTAGAAAACGGATCAATCAAAACACTGCCCTCTTTGGCCTCTATTCTGAAACAGCTCTGCCCAAACCAGTTAATCGTCATATCTAAATATTAGCAGAAAAATTGCTGAAAATCAAGGACGTAAAGTCGCCATAAGCGACCACGTCCTTGAACCCCGTGATAGTCATCTATTTTACGGGGTCAATAGTAAAAACAGATCACACAACCTCTACGCATGCTGCAGGGTGCACTTTTTAAAAATTTACTAATTTTAAAAAAGTACACACCCTCCGCCGGTTGATTGGGTAATTAAATGACGATTAGCAATAAAGGTTCAAACTCCCCCTGAAACAAAGTACCGACCTAATCGAAAAGTTTAAAATGCTGGTCTTTATAGACTAATTCTGTTATTTTTAAATTAACTTACAGAAATACACATAAAAAAATATAAATAAACTCATGGAAGAGTGTCAAAATAAAAATATATTTTTAAGCAGAAGGGATAGTGGAGAACTCCGAGCATTAACAATAGGCCTATTTTGTGGAGTTGCTATATTTTTTGGATTCTTTGGATGGTTTTTAATAAGCCAGGGAGCCTAAGGGCAATGGAGTATTATTTCAAATTTCAAGGGATGGACTCTCTATATTACCAGTTTATCTCCTGGCTTATTGGTTTTTCTTTTTGCTACGGTCATTCTTATTTGGGGATTACCAAAAGTTCTCAAAAATTTATGATAGGACTTCTAAAACAAAATTGGTTTAAGGTGGCAATTATAATTTTAATTTTGCTTTATATTTTTAAATAACGACATGAACACGACTTTCCTAAAACAAACTCGGATTTAATAATGCTACTTCAACGGCTCACATGTGTGAGCCGTTGAAGTAGCGACCAGCCCATCTCTAATTTTGCCTTTCGGGACTGGACATTGACAATAAAACCCAGATTGCTATAATGGAGGTACTAGACGTGAAAAGCATCCTAAACGGGTGCTTTTCGTTTTTCTAAACCCTTTTGAGCAGTTCTCTAAGATATTCAAAATCCCTGAAGTTGCTACCAGCAAATTGCTTGATTTCTTTGGCAGTTCTCGGTCCCCTGGCAAGAATAATAACATCCTTGTCCTGCTCTTTGAGGTATTTGAGAACGGGCAGAAAATCGCCATCACCAGATAATATAATGGCTTTATTAAAATTATCTTTTTCTTTCATCAGATAAAAAGCCAT
>C687J35174_10004358_pt1 | contig 19029 bp, 18 predicted proteins | sample RifCSPhighO2_01_FD_35174 | JGI IMG/M metagenome (IMG submission 35174) | reverse complement strand
AGACCCGGGTAATAAATTCCTGGGAGTGTAATGCCGCGTAAGAGGCATATTGCCTTTGCGAGACAGAAGCGTCGTTGTTTTTGAAACGAATGTCGTACCTTTAAAATTCAAACCAAATGGGCGCCACAATTTGTGAAACCAATAACCTTCTCCAAAAAATCCCAGCACACCCGAGGCACAAAGAACATTTTTAAAATTAACTCTTCGAAGTTCCATGTTTTGTTCTCCATATTCAATTGTTAAGTTGCTACTTTAAAATGACTTTAACATATATTATAAAAATCTACTATCTATTGCTTTTATATTATTTGTGTTATCATGCCCTTGGCACATTAAAATCCTTTTTTCATGGAGGTATTTGTTATGGTAAGAACTTTGCAAGGTAGGGTTATATTTGTTTTGCATGCTCAAACAGATTGTAATGGTGTGTATCCAGATATAACAAAAGAAGGTATCGAAACCTTAAAAAGTAGCGCACATATGATAAGAGGTTTTCTTAGTTGTGATTTAAATGGTAATTCAAATGTGATTATAGAGGCCTCTCCAATGACAATGACTATGGGGTCGGCAGCTATTATTGCAAGCATGATAGGATATGAAGGAAAGGTTAGAGAAGAACCATCTATGCAGGAGTCAATAACTAAAGCAAGAAAAAAAAGATTCTTTAAATACTTGTCGAAAATAGTAAGGTGTCTACTCGCAGAACAACAGCCTTTTTTAAATTTTATTTGTGTGACACATTATGAAACCTTGTATCATCTTGTAGAAGATTTATTTAAGGATTACGCAGAAGACAAACGATTGAGCTACGGTGAAATAATTGTGTTTTCTATTTTTGATATTGGAATTGAAAATGTGAATGTAGTTGAAATGGAAGTAACTTTCAGAGAAAAAACAATAAACGGAAAATTCTTTGACTATAAAGAACAAGAAATATATTAAAATAATAGCATATAAGCTTTCGCCTCCAGGCAGAAGCTTTTTTATTTATATATTCTTTATTTGCACATTGAATTTTTCAGAAAAAAGGGTATTATAAATTTAATTCAGGGGCCCATAGTAAATCGGCATTACGCATCCATGGCATGGATGAGGGCGGGGTTCAATTCCCCGTGGGTCCACCAAAATCAAACTTTCCGATTTTTGCACGACCGATTCGGCGACGTTTCATACTATCATCATTTTTTTAAAATAAGCTCTTGTAATTATCTCATTCTTTTTATGCTCAAAACAAAGGCGATCATCTTCATTAGTATTGGAGCAATATTGGGCGCGTTTCTTCTGCTGGTAAATAACGATTTCATGGGTTTGCTTTTCATGCGGAGAACCGGCCCATCTACCACTGAATCTAAAATGCAATCGAACATTGGTTTTTTTCAGTTTGATGGGTATCAGGGATTGGATTCTACGTATTTCACAAATGCTCCGGTACGCGCGGCAATTTCATGGCAACAATTTGAGCCCGAACCAGGAACATTTATCTTCGATACCAGCAACAAACAGGCTCAAAAAATTGAAGAATTTATTAAAGATGGGTACACCGTCATTCCATCGATTCGAGCGAAATCGAAGTGGGCGGTAGAGCCAGTGGTAGTGGTAACAGACAGCGAAGAAAAACCGAAACAGTTGAAGGGCGGTTCGGAAAATCTGTGCGCTTCTGCTCCTCTTGATTTGGATAGAACAAAGCCACTTAGGGAAGGTGAATCCTATTCTGAGACATACTATCGCTTTGTGCGGGCGATTGCAGAGCAATATAAGGGCAAGTTTCCTATTGTTGTAATTGAAAATGAGATCAATGATCCGATTCCCGAAGGCGGAGATTGGTGTTCCGGTGTCGATGAATATCTGCGACTCGTGCTCACTGCCAAGAAAGCCTTTCGTGATGTCGACCCCGCCGTCCGCATCGCGGATGGTGCTCTCCAACCGCGTCCGCTCTTGTGGCTGACAATCGAAGATTATCTCAAGATGAGTAATCGAACAGCGGCCCTGCGGGTATACTCGCTTCTCGAAGGAAAGCAGATAAGCTATGAGCAGTTACTGGCAGAAAAAGAAACTGTTTTCTCCGAGCCCCGCGTCGCAAAAGCGAAAGAGTTCATCGCAAAAGGGCTGTATCAGTGGGTCGATATTGGTAATTTTCATTATGTTCATCATCCCGATGCCCTGGCTGACATGGTGTCTTTTGTGCGAAAGAACGCTCCCCCAAAGAAGCCATTTATGTCAGACGCATTTGGAGCAGCGAGGAAAAATGTGAATGATGAGAACCAAGCCGCAAAAGAAATTATCTATTCCATCACGCGTCTTCTCGCTCTCGACATCAATCCCATTTTACTCATGACAGTCCCGGGAAATGACCGCGTCGTCACGTCATTGATCGATATGCAAGGAAACCTGAAGCCTCTCAACATACATGCATTCGAAGCTGCAGCGAGATTTTTGGGAGGAGTGACGCCTTCGTCGGCGCAGGAAACATCCACTGAGAAGTTTTGGTCGTATCAGTTCCAATCTCCCGGGGGCACAATTACCGTTATGTGGCCAAAGAACAATGTGACACAGCCCATGAATATACAAACAGATTGCGACGTCTTTGACTATCAAAATACGCAGGTGCTGGATACAAGCAGTATTTCTCCCGATGTCGCGCCAATATTCATTGCGTGTTCGCGTGATTCCTAAATAGAATTATTTAAAAATGGATAAAAACTTTCTTTTAAAAGAATTGGAGAGAAAAATGATAAATGATAAAAATCTTCCACTTCAATCAAATTTAGTGTTTGGAGAAGGAAATCCCGATTGCGAAGTTCTTTTTATTGGGGAAGCGCCTGGATTGGCTGAAGATGAACAAAAACGCCCGTTTGTGGGCAGGTCTGGGCAACTTTTACGAAAATCAATTCGTGAACTGGGCTGGGAAGAAAAAGATGTTTATATTACAAACATTGTAAAAAGAAGGCCTCCTGAAAACCGAGACCCGCTACCAGAAGAAATTAAAATGTATAAACCCTATTTAACACGCCAAATTGAAATAATAAAACCTAAAATTATTGTTTCATTGGGAAGATTTTCAATGAATTATTTTTTACCAAATGCCAAAATAACCCGTGACCAAGGAAAACTTTTTAAAGCGGGGGATTGGTTTGTGGCGCCAATGTTTCACCCTGCGGCGGCATTAAGAGCGCCAGCTATGATGCAGTCATTTCAAACTAATTTTAAAAAATTACCAGCAATGCTGAAAAAAATTGGAGAGATTGGTATTGCTTTGTAAAATATTTTTTGGTATAAAGATTAGTATGATATCGTTTAATATGATACCGTTTAATAGGAAAAAAATACTTTTAGTTTTGGGTTTGGTTTTGGCTTTTTTACTTGTTTTTGGGGTAGGATTTTTTGTTGGCCAAAAGCAAGTTGTTTGCCCAATTTGCGCTCCAACAACTGTTGACCTTTCTCTTTTTTGGGATGCTTATTATAAGCTTCAAAAAAACTTTGTTGACCCTGCAAAATTAGATACGCAAAAAATAATATATGGGGCAATTTCGGGAATGGCAGAATCTTTAGATGATCCTTATACGAGTTTTTTTAATCCAACTGAAGCTAAAAGATTTGAGCAAGACCTTGCTGGCTCTTTTGATGGAATTGGAGTAGAAGTAGGAATAAAAAAAGATAAGTTAACAATAATTTCTCCTCTAAAAAATACTCCTGGACAAATAGCAGGGTTAAAAGCGGGGGATATAATAACAAAAATAAACGACAAAAGCACTTTTGATATGAGCATTGATGAAGCAGTAAATTTAATTCGTGGTAAAAAGGGAACAGAAGTAACTTTAACAATTTTTAGAGATGACTGGAAAGACACAAAAGATTTTAAAATAATAAGAAATACAATTACTATTCCTTCTATAGGCTGGGAAATTAAAGACGAGAATATTGCCTATGTTCACATAGATTTATTTGACCAATCGCTATCGTCTAAGTTCAATAAAATAGCATTAGAAATTTTAACGAGCCCTGCACAAAAAATAGTATTAGACTTAAGAAACAATCCTGGTGGATACCTCCAAGTTTCACAAGACATAGCTGGCTGGTTTTTGAAAAAAGGTGAAGTTGTAACAATAGAAAATTTTGGTGAAGATAAAGATAAAAAATATTACAAAACCGAAGGTAATGGCGCCTTTTCTGAATATCCTATAGTTGTTTTAATAAACCAAGGTTCCGCTTCGGCCTCTGAAATATTGGCAGGAGCACTAAGAGATAATAGAAACATTATATTGATAGGTGAAAAATCTTTCGGCAAAGGTTCTGTGCAAGAAGTTTTAGAATTAAGAGATGGCTCTATGCTTAAAATAACAATTGCCAAATGGCTAACTCCAAAAGGCAACTCAATTTCAGAAGTAGGATTAACTCCCGATATACAAGTGGAGTTAACAGATGATGACTTTGAAAACGACAAAGATCCACAACTAGACAAAGCGCTTGAAATAATTAAAGGTTTAAAGTAAGATATAAATTGTTAAAATAATATGAAAGTAATTCTTTTAGAAGACATTCAAGACCTTGGCAAAAAATACGAGGTTAAAGAAGTTAAAAATGGCCATGCCAGAAACTTTTTAATACCTAAAGGTTTAGTAAAAACAGCCACAAAAAAAGATTTAAAGTGGTTAGAAGCCCAGAAAGAAATTATTGAAAAAGAAATTGAAGAAGATTTGAAAAAAACACAAAAAATAGCATCTACTCTTGATGGATTGGAAGTGAATATTCAAGTTAAAGTGGGGGAGGAAGGGCAACTTTTTGAATCGATCAATAGCCAAAAAGTAGCAGATAAACTAAAAGAAATGGGGTACGAGGTTAAAAAATCAAAAATTGTATTAGAAGAACCCATTAAAACATTGGGAGAATTTCCAATTAAAATTAAATTAGAACATAATTTAGAAGTTGAAGTAAACGTAATTGTTGTAGAAGAAAAAATTTAATATGGCACGATATATTTTTGTGGCGGGGGGCGTAATGTCTGGCATAGGAAAGGGCATAGCAACGGCCTCTATAGGAAGAATTTTAAAAAGCAAAGGGTTTAAGGTAACAGCAATCAAAATTGACCCTTATATTAATGTTGATGCTGGTACAATGAATCCTGTTGAGCATGGAGAAGTTTTTGTGACCGATGATGGCATAGAATGCGACCAGGATGTTGGCAACTACGAAAGGTTTTTAGACGAAAATATCTACACAGACAACTACCTTACAACAGGCAGAGTTTACCAATCGGTAATCAATAAAGAAAGAAACTTAGAATATGGCGGTAAATGCGTGGAAGTGGTTCCCGATATACCAAACGAAGTAATTGCAACAATAAAAAGAGCTGGCAAAAAAGTTAAGGCAGATTTTATTTTAATTGAAATAGGGGGCACAGTAGGCGAATACCAAAATATGTTGTTTTTAGAAGCCGCCAGAATGCTAAAAATCGCTCATCCAAAAGATGTGCTTTTTATTTTGGTGAGTTATATGCCTGTGCCAGAAACAGTTGGCGAAATGAAAACAAAACCAACTCAATATGCGGTTAGAACATTGAACTCGGCTGGAATACAACCAGATATGATTTTAGCCAGAGCCACAACCACTTTAGACGAGCCAAGAAAAAGAAAACTTTCTAACTTTTGCAATGTTGACATTCAAGACATTATTTCGGCCCCAGATGTAAAATCAATATACGAAGTGCCAGTGAACTTTGAAAAAGAAAATATGGGAAACCGAATATTAAAAAAGTTTGGGCTAAAATCCAGAACTTCCGATTTAAAAGAATGGGAAAAGTTAGTTAAAATGATAAATAATTCGCCATTACCGGTTGAAATTGGAATAGTTGGCAAGTACTTTGAATCGGGGCATTTTACTTTGATGGATTCTTACATTTCGGTTATTGAAGCCATAAAACATTCTGCTTTTTTCTTTCATAGAAAAGCAAAAATCACATGGATATCTGCAGAAGATTTTGAAAAAAATCCAAAAACTCTTTCAATTCTTAAAAAATTTGACGGAATAATTGTGCCAGGAGGATTTGGGAATAGGGGAGTGGAAGGTAAAATTAAAGTAATTGAGTATTGCAGAAAAAATAAAATCCCATTTTTGGGATTGTGTTTGGGAATGCAGTTAGCAGTAATAGAATTTTCAAGAAATGCTTGCGGATTGAAAGATGCCACTTCAGCTGAATTTAAAAAATCTTCAAAAAACCTTGTGATTGATGTTATGTTAGAACAAAAAGTTCTTTTAAAAGAAAAAAGATACGGTGGCACAATGAGATTGGGCGCTTACAATTGTAAATTAAAACCAGGAACTAAAAGCTATAAGGCCTACGCCAAACCTAATATATCAGAACGCCATAGGCACCGCTATGAACTGAATAATAAATACAGAGAAACTTTAGAAAAAAATGGCATGCAAATGGCCGGATTAAATCCAGAAAAAGATTTGGTAGAGATTATTGAAGTTCCAAGTCATCCATTTTTTGTTGCCACTCAATTTCACCCAGAGTTTAAATCAAGACCACTAAAACCACATCCTCTTTTTAAAGAGTTTATAAAAGTAGCAATTAAGAAATAGGGTCAACATTTACAACTTTTGCTAATCTTTGAGACCCGTTGAAAAGTTTTTTCAATTTTGTTTGAAAGCGAACAACACCGATGCTCATAGCATAAATAGTGTCGTCTGAACCTATTTTTACATTTTTACCAGGAAGATACTTTGTGCCCCTTTGCCTAATGATAATATCGCCTACTTTTACCTTTTCGCCAGCATAGGCCTTAATGCCAAGCCTTTGAGCAGCTGAATCTCTTCCTAATCGCGAAGAACCTCCTTGTTTAGTTTTTGACATATTGATTTTTTAATTTAATAACTGTATGCTATCAAAAATAAAGAATTTTGTCAAAGCCCATTTAAATGATATAATACTTGTTATTATTGTAGCGTTGCTTGTTTTACTTTCTTTTGCTGCCGGATTTATAATAGCAAAATATCAGCAAAAACAACCAATTAAAATTTATGGAACACATTCCACAACATATAGTTTTATTTCCCGATGGAAATAGGCGCTGGGCAAAACAAAAAGGCATAGCTTCTTTAGAAGGCCATATGCAGGGATATAAAAATCTTCTGGAATTTGCGCAATGGTGTAAAAATAGGGGAGTGAAGGTGCTGACCGCTTTTGGTTTTTCAACAGAAAACTGGTCAAGAACAAAAGAAGAAGTTAATTACTTAATGCAGTTATTAGAAAAAGGCCTGTTTGATAATTTAGAAAAATACAATAAAGATGGTGTAAAAGTAAGAGTTATTGGGCAAAAAGAACGACTGCCAGAGTCACTGCAAAAAGCCATAAAGATAACCGAAAAAGCCACAGCTAAAAATTCAAATTTTAATTTAAACTTAGCAATAAGCTATGGCGGGAAATGGGATATTTTACAAGCAGTAAAAAAAATAATAGAAGAAAAGATACCGGCAGACAAAGTTGACGAAAAACTATTTGAAAATTATTTATCTACAGCTGGTTTGCCAAATCCAGACCTAATAATAAGAGCTGGAGGAGAAATGCGCCTTTCAAACTTTGTTTTATGGCAATCTGCTTATTCTGAACTATACTTTTCAAGCAAACTTTGGCCCGATTTTACAGAACAAGACCTGGGCTTGGCTTTAAAAGAATTTGACAACCGGGCGCGAAGATTTGGAAAATAGAAAAGTGGGGGATTAGATAATTATTCCTTGAGATTTTTACCACTGTGAAACTGGCGATGAATATCGCGTAAGCGCTTATTGGTAACATGAGTATATATTTGAGTGGTAACAATGTTTTTATGGCCCAAAAACTCTTGAATAGTGCGCAAATCAACTCCTTGAGTGAGTAAATCGGTTGCATAAGAGTGGCGAAGTGTGTGAGGCGTTGTAAATATAGGAATTCCGGCTAATACAGCGTATTTTTTGACTATTCTTTCTATAGAACGAGGTGTAAGACGGCTTTCTGAATTGTTTCTTGACCTAGTATGTATAAATAACGGTTTTTCTTTATCTTGGCGAGTTTCAAGATACTTTTTAATCCAATCAAAGGCCCTTTCTGAAAAATAAACAGTGCGAGGACTGCCGCCTTTACCTATAATACCAAGTTCTAAATCTTTTTTATTTTTTATATTTGTAAACTGTTCTACATTTAAAGAAACTAACTCTGCTATTCTAAGCCCAGTTGAAAATAACGACTCTAAAATAGCCCTATCTCTAATACTGGCATCATCCTTAGGATTTACGGTTGTTAAGAGCTTTTCTATTTGGTCTAAATTGAGAAATTTTACGGTTTTATCGCTTTTATCGCCCTTAGGAAGAGCTATTTTATCGGGAGGTATAGATATAATGTCTTTGGCCACAAAATAGCCCAAAAAGGCCCTTAAAGCGATTAAATAGTAATTTTGAGTGGACTTTTTGAGGGGATTGCCATTTTTAGGGTTTTGATACCTAGAAAGGTATAATCGGTACTCCCAAATATGCTCTGAAGTAAGGTTATGGGGGAGTGTGCCCTGTAAATTCTTAAATCTTAACCATCCAACAAATTTATTTAAATATCTTTGGTAATTTTTCTGTGTATTATTACGCAAACCTTTTTCAACTTCACAATAATCTAAAAAGTCTGGTATATGGCTTATTATAGGTTTATTTGATTTTTCCATGTTATTTATGGTTATTTAGAGAGAGGCCTTGTATTATAGTCAGACAATGTCGCTTTACCTACATTTTGCGACATTGTATACATTAATAATAGTTCAGTAAAAAGACACTGTCAACACCTTGCCTACTGAACTGGTGTGCCAGAAACTTTTGAAAAAATATTTCCAAAATAGTTTTTTATATTTTGCCAAATATTTTGAGAAATATTATCTTTTTGTTTATTAATTTCTTGCTGGATTATGGCCCCTTTTTGCTCCACTTCCCCACTCACTCTGGGGTAAATACCTTCCCAATACATCTTAACCTGTACTTCTCCTTGAGAGTATAGCTTTTTACCAACTTCATTAAAATAAGGCTGTTGACTCAAAAACACCACTATTAAAAGCATAATTATAATAACAATATTTTTCACAAATCCCCTTTCGTTCATAATTTTATTGCTTCTTTTATTCTTTGTAATGTTTTTTCTTTGCCTAAAATATCGGCAATTTCAAATGGGCTTGCCGATGCCTGCTTGCCAGATAGCGCAACTCGCAAAGGCCATAATAAAAATCCCCTATTCTTTTCTGGGTAACCTTTTTCTAAATTAAAATTTACAGCTCCTTTTATTAATTCTCCTTCTAAAATTTTAGAATCCCAATTTTTAATTTCAAATAATACTTTTTCAGATTCCATAAGCGATACCTTTACATCCTCATCACTCATCTGTTGCCATTTTAACATATCCTTTTGATAATTTAATTTTTCTTTGAAAAAAAAGTCGGTCAGCTCTACAACTTCTGATAATTTTTTCAATCTTGATTGGTATGCCTTAACAATCTTCTGCAAAGTCACCAAAAGCATTTCTTCTTTTGTTTCCGAAATTTTATAACCTCCGCTATATTCTTCAATAAGTTTTGCAGAAACTAAATAAGGCAAGCAAAGCTCTGTTAATCTTTCTATTGTTTTTTCACGAATATAAAAACTATTTATGAAATTTAGTTTCTGAATATTTAAAATGGCTCCTTGTTTTTGTACCTTTTCTAAAGAAAACTCTTTAACTAAACCAGACAAAGTAAATGTTTCTTTTTCTGTACCCGAATTCCAGCCCAAAAGCGCCATAAAATTGATTAGGGCTTCTGGTAAATAACCTTGTTCTCTATAATCTTTAATAGAAACTGTTCCGTGCCTTTTTGAGAGTTTTGTTCTATCTGGGGCTAAAATTAATGGTAAATGAGCATATATTGGCTGGTCAAAGTTTAGTGCCTCCTGTATTAAAATTTGCTTTGGAGTATTTGAAATGTGGTCTTCTCCACGAATAACATGACTTATTTGCATTTCGTAGTCATCAACCACAACAGCAAAATTGTACAAAGGAACTTTTAAGTTTTTAGCAATAACAATATCCCCTATCAAACCACCATCAAACTCTACTTCTCCCCTAATTAAATCTGTAAATTTAACTTTTTTATTTTTAACTTTAAATCTTATTACAGACGGTTTATCTTTATTTAAAAGATTTTTAACTTCTTCTTCTGAAAAATTTAAACACTTACCATTATAATGCGGAGCCACTCCCCTAACCATTTGCTCTTGGCGCATTGCTTCTAATTCGTTTTCTGAACAAAAACAATAATAAGCTTTGTTTTCATTTAAAAGTTTTTTTATATATTTTTCGTAAATATCCAATCTTTGCGATTGCTTGTATGGNCCATATTTNCCATCAATATCTGGGCCTTCCTGCCAATCTATATTGAGCCACTTTAATTCTTCTATTATTTCTTGAGTCCATTTTAGTTCGGATCTTTCCAAATCTGTATCTTCAACACGCAACACAAAAATACCTTTATTTTTTTTTGCAAATAAATAATTAAAAAGCGCAGTTCTGGCTGTACCAATATGCAATGCTCCAGTTGGCGAAGGAGCTATTCTAACACGAACTTTTTTTATTTTTGCCTCTTTTTTCATTCTAATGTAAAATATTCTAAAATTTCTCTGGCAATTGATTTGGCTGCTAAGGGTTTTGAAAATCTTAACGCTTCTTCTTTCATTTTTTCTAATTTATCAGGATGTAAAAATATATTGTGAATTCTATCTAAAAAGAAGTTACGGGTTAAATTATCCTGTTCAATAACTTCGGTAGCCCCTGTTTCTGAGTAAGCGTAAGCATTTTTTGCCTGATGGTTGCCGGCGGCCGAAGGCAATGGCACTAAAATACTAGGTTTTCCCAAAGCCGCAATTTCAAAAATAGATCCCGATCCAGAACGAGATATTATTAAATCTGCAACTTTATAAGCATGCTTATATTTTTCTTCGTCTAAAAATCCTACAGGGTGATAATACTTTATTAAATCTTTATTAACCACTACTTGGGCTTCTGCTCTGACTGCTTCTAAGTTATTCCTTCCGCAAATATGAATTAACTCAAACTCTTTTAAAAAGTCGTTTAAAATATTTAAAACAAAATCATTAAGAGCCTCTGCTCCCTGTGAACCGCCCGAAAATAAAATTATAGGTTTTTGAAAAGTTAAGTCAAATAAATCCCTTGCTATATTACTGTCGCCTTCTAATAATTCTTTTCTTATGGGGTTTCCAACTAAAATTGTTTTGCTGGGATCAAAATATTCTGTTTTAGGAAAAGACACAAATATTTTTTTTGCCCATTTTGAGGTAACTCTATTAGACAATCCAGGAACAATATCGGATTCATGTAAAAAAACGGGTATTCTTAAAAACCTTGAGCTCTCGGTTACAGCAATAGAGCCAGATCCCCCTTTGCTAAAAATAAGCTGGGGGCGAATCATTAAAATTAAAAATATGCTTTGCAAAAATCCAAAAGGTATTTTAAATAAAATATCTACAATATTTTGGTAAGAAAAATATCTCCTTATTTTACCAGATATTATTGTTTTTATTTTAAAATCCTCCTGGCTTAGCATTATAAGCGAAAAATCTTCTTTAGGGCCCAAATAATAAAACTCCAAATCTTTTTTTGGATAAATTCTTCTTATTTCTCTTGCAATAGCAATTATTGGAAAAATATGGCCTCCAGTGCCACCGCCCGTAAATAATATTTTCATAGTAAATTAACCATTCTTAGATATATTAAGCAATATTCCCACTCCTATTAATTCTGTGATTAAATGCGACCCGCCATAGCTAAAAAATGGCAATGGAATACCCGATAAAGGAACTATACTCAAGTTTGCGGCAATATTCAATAATGCTTGAATTGTTATCCAAAAAGTAATGCCTAAGGCAGACAACTGTGAAAACTTATTATTTGATGATTTTGCAATTTTAACTCCCAGCCACAAAAAATATATAAAAAGAGCAACCACAAACAAACAACCAATAATGCCAGTTTCTTCGCCTAATATTGCAAAAATGGAGTCCGACATTGCTTGTGGCAAAAAATCAAACTTCTGAACCGACATTCCCCAACCCTTTCCAAAAAATCCACCCGACCCAATGGCAATTAAAGATTGCTTCATTTGCCACCCACTGCCCAAAGGGTCTGCATTTGGGTGCAAAAAAACCAGCCAACGGTCTAATCTATATGGTTCAAATTTTATTAAAGTAAATAAACCCACCAAAGCCACTAAAAATATTGCAACAGTATTCCAAATTGGCGTACCGGCAAAAAAATACATAAGAACCAAAGTTAACCCAATTATTCCAAGAGTGCTAATATCTGGCTGTAGGGCCAAAAGCACTGAAATTATTACCAAAAAAATTATAAAAGGAACGAATACATACTTTATATTATGATAACCTTTTTTTACTGCTAATATCCATCCCCCCTTACTATTTTCTGACAATTTATTAGAAACTAGCGCGCTAAGATATAAAATAGATGTAATTTTTAAAATTTCAGATGGCTGAAAAAGTCCTATACCTATATTTATCCAACGTTTCGCCCCCCAAAATTTAATGCCAACCCCAGGTAAAAGCACAATTACTAAAAGCAAAAAATTAGCAAGTAATAATACCGGAGCAAATTTTTTAAAATAATTTAATGGAACCTTATAAGCAACTATAGCCAAAATTACACCTGCTAAAAGCAAATACAACTGATGCATTAAATAATAATTTGTATTATTAAAAAATTTCAGAGAAATTGGAGCTGAAAGAGTTGATAAAAATAAAATGCCAAAAACAACCAAAGTAGTCACTAAAAAAAGTAAATGATAATTTAGATGTTTTTTCATTTTAATTTTTAATTGCTTTAACTATTGATTGAAATTGGTTTCCTTTTTCTTCAAAGTTTTTCCACAAAGAGTAACTTGGCGATCCGCCCGATAGTAAGCATATTTTTCCTTTTTTAGTATTTTTATAGGCAAACTTAACTGCTTCTTTCATTTTCTGGGTATACAAAACATTGAAATTTTTTTCATTTTTTAAAATCAATTTTCCGCTGTCAGGAAATAAAACTATATTTCTTATTTTATATTTTTTAATTGTTTTTTCCAACTGCGAAAAATCATATCCCCTATCTTCTCCGCCAAGAAAAATTGTATCAATATTTTTAAGTGACTTAATAGCCAATATTGCCGATTCAGGAGTTGTTGAACTGCCATCATCATAAAATTTAATTCCATAAAACTCTCCTACAAACTCTAATCTATGAGGCAGTCCCTTAAAGTTTTCGATTGTTTTCTTAATTACCTTGTCAGATACATTAAAAGTTTTGGCAACAGTAATAGCAGCTCTAATATTTTCTTTGTTGTGCTCACCTATTAAAGAAGTTTTATAATTACTCAAATTATCTTTAATAAATGGAATGGTTTTTGAAGGAGCGGTTTTTGCCCATAAAACCAGTTTTTTAACTTTTGGGTTATAAACAAATATATCTTCTTTATTTTGAAAGTTAATTATATTCTGTTTTGCCAAGTGGTAATTTTCTACACCAAAATGATAATCCATATGCTCTGCAAATAAGTTAGTTACTACAGCAATATTGGGCGAAAAATTAATGTCGTCTAACTGATAACTAGAAAGCTCTAATATAAGTATGTCGTCTTTTTTAACTGTATCTAAAAGAGCATTAAGCATTGGGTTGCCAATATTACCTAAAATTCTCACATTTTTACCAGAGTTTTTTAAAATTGAATATATAAGGCTTGTGGTAGTGCTTTTACCCTTGGTTCCAGTAATGCCAATTGTTTTGTTTCCTAATTGCTTAATTTTTGAAAAGAATATATTTGTAGCTGTGGTGTAATTAATTTTTACAATATTCTTTTTAATTCCTGGAGTTTTAACAGCTACATCGTAATTTTTTTGTTCTTTTAAATAGTTTTTATTTATTTTTATATCGGCTATGCCAATTTTTAAATTTGGATAATTTTTTTTAATATACTTTTCTGTTATTTTTCCCTCTCTGCCATATCCAATAATTAAAACATTTTTCATTCCTGAAAATTTAAACTGGCTTGGAATATTCAGAGCCAAATTAGTTTTAAAAACCTCTTCTTTTAAAGTTTCTGGATTTTTTATTTTTGGCAAAAAAGTTTTAATAATTAAATTATTTTTAAATTTTTTAGAAGCTAAATATAGGCCTACTTTTGCTTCTTTAAAGGTTCCCACGCAATCAAATGGCTTCATTTTGCCAAACCCTAAAACATCTTTAAATAATGAAATTAATTTTTCTTCTTCATAAAGATTTTTTTTGAAAATATCAATTAAATCTTTTTTAGACAAAAAGGCTGACAATAGAGTAAATACAAAAACACATTTTGGGCAATTAGCACACCACAAACTTTTATTTTCGTTGCTATTTATTATAAAGTTTCTATTACAACTAGAAAAATGAGAAAAGTATTTTTTGTACTTTGAAAAAATTTCTACTATACGAATTTCATAAAAAGGGCGTAATAAAGAAAAATAATGAACATTTTTGGTTATAAAGTTTTCAACATAATTTTGAAACAAACTTTCAAATTCAAATGATTTGCTCCACTGATGATTAATGACTTCCCCTTTATATTTTGTGTTGCCAAAATTACTGCTGTACTCATTAGAAACAATAAAATAAGAGTATTTATATAAAACTGCGTAAAAAATGCCCAAAAAAGCGTATATAGCAGAAACAGGAACATGACCCTGATATTTGTGCTTATAAAATAATTTTTCATCTAAAACTCTTCTTATTTTTAAAGAGTTAATTCCGGTTATGCCCATTATTTCATTAACAAGATTTGATTCTTTTTGCGTTTCCACAAAAAAATTAGTTACATCAAATCCTTGTTCTTTTAGGATTTCTGCAGAAACTATTGAATCTTTTCCCCCGCCCAAACCCAAAAGGCATTTTTGATTATTATTTATTTGATAAGAAACTGATTTTATGTTTTTTCCGAAAGGAAACTTAGGTGAAATTTTAGGGTCAAGATTATTTCTATAAAAAAACTCTCCCAAACCTTTTTTATAAACTGTATTCCAAAAGTTAGATTCGTTTTTTGATAATAAATAATTTATTTTTACTTTTGTCGCGCAATAACATTTAAAATAACTTACTCCAAGAACCAAGTGCAGTCCTTGCAATATTTTATCTAAAAGCCCGGGAGGAATTTCTTTTAAATTGGGAATTTCTGGCAAAATTATAGTTTCAGTAAAAAAAATTGGTTCGCCAACTTTAAATTCTGTTTTGTAATTAAAAAGAATCCTTTTTTGGGAAGGGATAAATTTATATGAAGTAAATTCAAAAATAGTTGCTTTTAAATTCATAATAATCTTATAGCAACGCCCACAATTGCCAAAACTATACCTAAAATCCAAGCCCGCATTGTAATTTTGTACTGAGGCCAACCAATTGCTTCAAAATGATGATGTATTGGAGTAGAAAGAAATATTTTTTTCTTTCTGAACTTTTTTGATAAAAGTTGTATTATTACAGACCCAGTTTCTAAAACTAAAAGTCCGGCAATAATAGGCAAAACAAAAACAGAATCGGTTAAAAATGCTACCACCGACAAAACAGTAGTCAACCCCAATGTACCAGTTTCACTCATATAAAATCTGGCTGGTGGTATGTTAAACCATAAAAAAGTAAATAAAGTTCCCGTAATAACTGCGCAAAAAGTTGCCAAATCTATTTTACCTTGCGAAAAAGCAATTATAGTAAATGCTCCAAAAATTGATGCAAAGGTGCCGCCGGCCAATCCGTCTAACCCATCTATTATTCCACCAGACCAAGTGGCAACCATTACTAAAACAAATAACGGTATATAAAAAACACCTATTGAAAATTGCCCAAGCAATGGAATAGTAATAACATCCCATCCTAATTTTGAATAAAACCAAATACCTCCAATAATGGCAATTAGAATTACAATAAAAAACCTTTTTTTAAGTGAAATGCCACCTCCAATATATTTTCCTTTTCCAAATATTTGTAAAAAGTCATCTAAAAAACCAAGCAATGATGCTGATATTAGAGTAAATAATGGCAACCATGTTTGGCCTCTTGATAAAAAATTTAGTTTGGGAAACCAATAAAAAACAAAAACAACAAAAACTACTGTTACCCAAATTATGAGCCCTCCAAATCTGGGCACCGTTACCTCTCTATCTTTATGTAAACTATGGAAAACAGTGGCGTCTTCGCCACTTATTGCTTTNATTCTNGCTGTTTTTTTCCAAAGTTTATGCTTATATAAAAAATTAATTAAAAAGGGGCACCAAATAGCGGCTATAGCCGAAGCAATAGCCGCCGATCCCAAAACTTTAATAACATTAAAAGTAAATAGTGTCATTTTTTATAATTACCACTCGTAGGCAATTCTTAGCCAATTAATTATTCTTTTCATTTCTTCTAATCTATTTGTTGAACCCAAAATAACATGTATAAAATAATTCCCTTTAACTGGACTCTTTTCAACTATAAGAAAAGTGCCTTTGGCATAATTTGTAAAACCAGTTTTCCCTCCAATAACTTCGGGCACTTCACCTAAAAGTTCGTTTGTGTTTATTAGTTTATGATGCAGTTCCCCATTATTTAAATATAAGTCATATTCTTTTAAACCTATAATTTGCCAAATTAATGGATACTTATTTAATAAGTATTCCATTAGAACTACCAAATCTTTCGCCGTAGAATAAGAACCTGCATCTAATCCGCTAGAATCTGTAAAATGCGTATTTAAAAGCCCCAAATTATTTGTTTCTATATTCATTAATTCAATAAACTTATCTTGCCCTAAATTTTCAGCCAAAGCAAAAGCCGCATCATTGCTAGATTCAATTAATGTTATATATAAAAGGTCTTTTACCGAAAGAATTTGACCTGCTTTTAAACTTCCTTGTTCGCCTTCCTGCAATACATCTGCATCAGTTATAGTTATCTGCTGTTGTAAATTATAATTATTTAAAACCACCAATGCGGTCATAAGTTTTGACAAACTAGCTATTGGTAAAATTTTTGTTTCACTCTTTTTAAAAAGAACTTTTTTTTGCAAAGACAAATTTGTTTCAACTGAAATTGAGGATTCTGCATCTATTTTTAAATCTTCTACTTGCCAATTTCTATATGGCAATAAATTTTGAGAGTCAGATGTTTTTGTTACGCTCGCCAAAAAGTTTTTCTGATTTAAAGCTGCTTTTTTTTCAAAAAATCCATACAAACTATCAAAAAACCACTGTAAAGATCCAAAAATTATTACTACTAAAAAAACAAAGGTAACAAATAACAAAATATTTTTAAATACTGACCGTATATCTACTTTGTTCATTAAAACTATTTTTTAACTTTTTTAGTTGTTTTTTTATTTGGTTTGGTTGATTTAACTTGTATGTGTAATTCTTTTAGTTGTTTTAAAGAAACCTCGCTGGGTGCATGCATCATTAAATCTCTGCCATCTCCTGTTTTAGGAAAGGCAATAACTTCTCTTATATTTGGTTCGTTTTGTAAAAGAGTAATTATTCGGTCTATACCTGGAGCAATACCTCCATGAGGCGGAGCGCCAAAACTAAAAGCTTCTATCATATGGCCGAATTTTTCTTTAATTTCATCTTTTTTATAACCCATAATTGAAAAAACACTTTCAAGAGCTTTTGGATTGTGATTCCTAATACTTCCCCCTCCAATTTCTGAACCATTTAAAACAATATCGTATTGAGTTGTAATAATTTTTTCAATATTTTTTCCTTGCATTAAATCTTTCATAAATTCTGGTTTTGGAGCTGAAAAAGGATTATGAGTAAAAGTCCATTTACCCTCGTCTGTTTTTTCGAAAAATGGAAAATCAACTATCCAGCAAAAAGCTAAAAGATTTGGGTCTTTTTTATCTTTTCTGATATCTGGCCTGTCAATTTTATATTTTTCCATTGCTTCTTTATATGTAATTCTTGGAAAAGGAATTTCTTGAATTTTTTTATTTGGAAATAAAGTTTTAACTAACAAAATTAGCATTCTTTCGGTTAATTCAAGAACATCCTCTTTTTCCACAAAGCTCATTTCTAAATCCAATTGAGTAAACTCCATTTGCCTGTCACCTCTTTGGTCTTCATCGCGAAAACAACGGGCAATTTGAAAATATCTCTCTATACCAGCGGCCATAAAAAGTTGTTTGTATTGCTGGGGCGATTGCGGTAAAGCATAAAATTTTCCCGGTTGCAATCTTGAAGGCACCACAAAATCTCTTGCTCCTTCGGGAGTTGATTTAGTTAAAATTGGAGTTTCAATTTCAATAAACCCTTCATTTGATAAAAAATCCCTTATAAGCTTTACCACTTTNTGCCTCANAATAAGATTATTCTTCAGCCTTTCTCTTCTCAAATCCAAATACCTGTATTTCATTCTTATTTCTTCACTAATTTCCATTCCGTTAGTTTCAATAGAAAATGGCAAAGTTTGAGCTTCCGACAAAACATTTAAAGATTCCACCGAGAGTTCAACCGAACCAGTAGCAACTTTTGGGTTTACCATTTGTTCTGGCCTTTTTACAATTTGGCCTGTAATTTCCACAACCCATTCTGGCCTTAAATTTTGAGCTAATTCATAAACTTCTTTGTTTGACGGTACAAAAACCACTTGCAAAACTCCGCTTCTGTCACGAAGGTCAATAAACAAAATTTTACCGTGGGCTCGTCTGGTATTTACCCAGCCTGCAACTTTTACTTTTTCTCCTACGTGTTTTGCTGTTTCACTTATTAAAAATCTAGACATGCCTTATTTTTTCTTAATTTTAATAAATTTTCGCTTACCAAATCGAATAGTGGTATCATCTTCAATTTCTATTTCTTTCCTCCAATCAGTAACTGTGTCGCTTTCTAGTTCTACTCCCCCACCCTTAATAACACGCTTGGCATCATTTTTTGATTCGGCTAATCCTGAATCAAATAGTAAATCTAATATCGGATATGTCTTCT
>C687J35174_10004356_pt1 | contig 19030 bp, 19 predicted proteins | sample RifCSPhighO2_01_FD_35174 | JGI IMG/M metagenome (IMG submission 35174) | reverse complement strand
GAAGTCGTGCGCGGCGTAGCGGAAACAAAAGAGTCCACTAAACAAGTTTTTACCATCGCAGAGCAACTACAAAATCTTGAAAAAGTACTCAAGCATCAGAAGCAGCGGGGGAATCTCGGCGAGGCGTCGCTTGAGCTGATTCTTTCAAACATTTTGCCGCCGGGCTCGTATAAGATGCAGTACGAATTTCCGGGAGGTGAGACGGTAGACGCCATTATCGTCACGAAAGAGGGCTTCATTCCGATAGATGCGAAGTTCTCGCTCGACAATTACCAACGTCTTGTGAACGCGATTGATGACAGACAGAGGGAAGAATTGGAGAAGCAATTCAAGAACGATCTCAAGCTCCGGATAGATGAGTGCGCGAAATACGTACGGCCCAAAGACGGCACGCTTCCGTTTGCATTCATGTATATTCCCGCAGAAGCCATCTATTACGACCTTCTCATCAACGAAGTCGGCTCCGTGAAAGTGAATACTCGCAACCTCATCGACTACGCCTACAACGAAAAGAAAGTCATCATCGTCTCGCCGACCACCTTTGCCGCCTATCTTCAATCAGTCCTCTACGGCTTTAAGGCGTTCAAGATAGAGGAAACGGCAAAAGATATCGCGAAGAACGTCGAGAATCTGTCGCGTCACCTCAAAGCCTATGAAGACTACTACAAGCGTCTCGGCACGTCGCTCTCCACTGCTGTAAATCACTATATGTCGGGTAAGAAAGAGTTTGAGAAGGTGGATAAAGATGTACTTAAGATTACAGGCGAGGCCGTAGGTTTTGAACTTGAATCAGTTGAAAAGCCGCAACTCACTGAATAATTGCATTCCTTTAGTATTTATCCTATATTATGCAGCATTATGGCTAAAATTGCGATTATCGAGACTGGCGGCAAGCAGTACCTCGTGACGATGGGCAGCGTTTTAGATGTTGAGAAGTTGCCTGTAGCAAAAGATAAGAACATCACGTTCGACAAAGTGCTTTTGATCGACGATGGCTCTGATACGAAAGTCGGTACTCCATACGTTTCGGGCGCACAGGTTTCCGCAGAGCTTATCGAGGAAGGTCGCGCAAAGAAAGTAACGGTTATCCGCTATCGTCAGAAGAGCCGCCATTTCGTAAAAAGAGGACACCGGCAGCCCTTCAACAAAGTCCGCATTACCGTATTGCCGTAGGTTTTGCTTTGTTTTATTTCTCGTACCATGGTACGAGAAATAAAACAATCGTGCTGCAGATGCGCTCTTCATCGTCGGCTTTCGAAAGCGTTTTTTAAAGTCTCCGGGTCAGCGTATTCGAGCTCGCTTCCGGTCGAGAGGCCGCGGCCAAGTGTCGTGATTCTCAAATTCGGGTTTCGTAAACCCGAAATTTCATCGCGGAGGCGCGTGGCGGTTGCATCGCCTTCGGGGTTGGCAGGGAAGGCGAGAATGATTTCTTTGAGTCCATCCTTTACGCGTGACGCGAGCGAATCGAGGAGCTGCTTGATGCGCAGGCCGTTTATATTTTCCGAGCCGAATGAAATAGTCCCCCCGAGCACAAAGTAGCGGCCTTTGTATGTGCTGCTTTTCTCGAGCGCCGCGAGATCGGCATCAGCTGCGACGATAGCGAGGAGCTCGCCGTCTCGATCTTCGCTCGAGCATAAACCGCACGTTTTGTTTTTTTCACTATGGTAACGCATGCACTTCGGGCATTGGTGCACCGAGCCGGAAAGTCGCTGCACCGATTCGACGAGCTCGCGTCGTGCGGAAGGAGATATATGCAGGAGATACTGTACGAAGCGTCCGGCCTGTCGGGGACCTATCCCCGGAAATTTTTCAAAGAGGGCGGTGAGCCGCTCAATCGCATCACTCATGTTCAAAACGGCGTTTCCTGCTGCACTTCGGTTTCTGGAGTAAAGTCGCCGAAATCGCTTTTATCGATGGAGAGGAAAGTCGTGCGTTGCTCGTCAAAGCGCAGTTCTATTTTTCCCGTCGGACCGTTGCGGTGTTTTTCTATCAAAATCTCGGCGATTCCCGGACGGTCGGAGTTGTCGTTCATCTTATCCTCCCGATGGATGAACATGACGACATCGGAGTCCTGTTCAAGCGAGCCCGAATCGCGAAGGTCGGAGAGGCGCGGCCGGCCGCGGCGCTGCTCGACGGCACGCGAAAGCTGGGAAAGCGCGAGTACCGGCACATCGAGTTCACGCGCCATGGCCTTCAGCGAGCGTGAAATTTCAGTCACCTGTTGCACCATTGAATCCGTCGCGCGCGCATAACTAGGCGTGATGAGCTGGAGGTAGTCGATGATGACCAAGCCAAGGTCACGTTCCACCTTGAGACGGCGCGCGACGGATCGCATCTGCAGCACGGTCGAGGAGGGCTTGTCGTCGATGTATATCGGCGCTTCCGACAGCACGCCGAGTCCTGTTTGGAGACGCTCGAATTCCTCGTCAGTGCGGATTCGTCCCGTGCGCAACTTCCACGAATCCACTCCCGCTTGTGCGGCGAGCATGCGGTCGACGAGCTGTTGAGAGCTCATTTCGAGGCTAAAGATCCCTACCGAAGTGCCGTGCTTCGTCGCCGTTTTGCGGGCAATATCGAGCGCGAGCGCAGTCTTGCCCATCGAAGGACGCGCCGCGAGCAGAATGAGATCCGACTTCTGCAATCCGGCGAGAAGGTTGTCGAGCTGTGTGAAGCCGGTGGAGATTCCGCGCAGCGTCGTTTCGTGCTTCTGTAAGTGCTCGAGACGCTCCCATGCTTCGGTAAGCTCGTCCTTGATCGTTCGGAATGAACGAAGCATCGGCGTTTGCGAAACGCTGAATACCGCTGATTGCGCCTGATCGAGTGTTATCGCGATATCTTTGTCTTCCTCAAAACCGAGTTCGTGGATTTTCGCCGCCGCGTCGATGAGGCTACGCAGCACGAATTTCGTCTGCACGATTTCCGCGTAGTGGCGGGCGCTCCCGGGCGAGGCAGCGGCGGAAACAAGTTCAGAAAGATACGCTGCGCCACCCACCTCTGCGAGCAGTTTGCGCTGCTTCAGCTTGCCCGAGACCGTCACCACGTCGATGGGTTCTCCTTTGCTGTGGAGAGAGAGCATTGCGTCGTAGATGGTGCGATGTCTGCCGGTGTAGAAGGAGTCTACAGCAACGACATCGGCAACTTCGTACATCGCGTTTTGATTGAGCATCAGGGCGCCGAGGAGTGCGCGCTCGGTTTCGGTGTCTTGCGGCGGGATACGCGGAGATGTGATCATAGTCGCATCCTACCACGCGTGCACTTTCTCCGGCTGTATCAGGGCGAAAGCGATATGTTCCTTTCGTGTGGACAAAACGGGCGAGCTTGACCAGACACATTGCTTTTGCTACAACGTATGCCACACTGTCACAGATAGTCAAATGTTGCGTATTTATGCCCCTCACACGACAACGGCATGGCATTGCAAATAGGGCTCAACAATTGGATTTTATGGTCGAAAGTAATATTTCAAGCGTAGCGGCGAAAGAGGCAACTCTGATGCCGTTTCGTGTGTAGGGGTATGCTGTCTTTTGCCCCGAAAACGGTCACCAAAGAATTGCTTGTAGGTCTTCCTGAACGTTCCCGCAAGGTTCTGATAGATCGCTATGGGCTCTCGCCAAAGGGCGAGCGGCGCACGCTTGATGCCATCGGCAAGGAATACGGCATAACGCGCGAGCGTATCCGCCAGATAGAAAACCACGGGCTCTCCGTGGTGCGCGAATCCGAAAGCTATGCCGCGCAGGCGACGGCGCTTGAGGATTTGAAGCGCGCGCTACACACGCTCGGCGGCGTTGTTGCGGAGCACACGATTCTTGAACACGTGCCGAAAAGCGAGGCCGACCACAATCACGTCCTTTTTCTGCTCACGGTCGGACACCACTTCGCTGACCGCCGCGAAGACGCGAACTTCAAAGCGCGCTGGCACGTCGACGAGCAGCTTGCGGAGGCCGTAGAGCGCGCGCTTGCCGCACTCTATGAATCAATAGAGCCGAGCCGCCTTACTCCAGAAGAGGAGTTCATCGAGCTTTTTGCAAAACATCTGCGGGAGCAGGGGGTGAAGAGCCGTCCGCCCGAAGTGATGCTGCGCTGGCTCGTCATTTCAAAACGTGTTGGAAAGAATCCTCTCGGCGAGTGGGGAAGGATGGAGTCGCCGCACGTGCGTATCAAGAACACGCGCGACTTCGCCTATCTCACATTGAAGCGGCACGGAAGCCCTATGCACTTTACCGAGGTCGCGAAGGGCGTCGAAAAGCTTTTCAGCCGGCGAGCGCATCCCGCGACGACCCACAACGAGCTTATCAAAGACAATAGATTCGTACTCGTAGGCCGCGGTCTCTATGCGCTCAAAGAGTGGGGCTACGAGCCCGGCGTCGTGCGCGACGTCATCAAGGGGATTCTCTCGCGCGATGGCGCGCTTACGCGCGAGGAGATCGTCGAGCGCGTGAAGCGCGAGCGCTACGTCAAGGACGCGACGATTGCCGTCAACCTGCAAAATCCGATGTTTGTGCGTCTCCCCGACGGTAAGTACTCCGTCGCCAAGTAAGTAAAAAGTTCAAGGTCAAAAGTACAAGTAAAAATCTCAGAAGTTATTAACTTTTGAGCCTTCTTTTTACTTTTGCCTTTTGCCTTTTGCCTTATTATCTATATATGGCATTTGAAATTCCGGGTGTCGGCCATGAGCGAGAGCGACAGCAGCAATGGGGACTCGGCTCCTGGGTCTTTCGTGGTCTCGTTTCGGAGATCGTCGGCCTTGATCTCAAGGTGTTTGTCGAAGGAACGGTCGGAAACCTGCTGAGCATTTCGCGCGGCACGTTCCTTACGTCCATTTTCATCGGCCTTCTGCTCTCGCTCTGGACCTTGATTCCAAACCTCCCGCTCTTCATCACCGCGTGGGTCGTCGGCACGATGCCTATCTGGATACTGCCGGCCGCGGTGGGAGGCGCATGGAAAGCGTGGGTGTGGTATGTGCAGGCGTACTTCATTACGAGACGCACGCCGCTTCTTTTGGAAGTAAAGATGCCCCGCGATCTCGTTAAATCGCCGCGCGGCATGGAGCTCGCGCTCTCACAGTTGTGGATCTTTTCAGGGGAGACGACCTACTTCCACCGCAAGTGGCTGGGGCAAGTGCGCCCCATTTTCTCATTCGAAATTGCGTCTTTCGGCGGCGACGTGCACTTCTACATCTGGCTCTGGGAGGGTTATAGAAAGGTCGTCGAGTCGGCTATCTATGCTCAATATCCCGACGTTGAGATCGTCGAGGTAGAGGATTACGCATCAAAGTACATATACGATCCTTCAAAAGAGATGGTCTATGCGACCGACTACCGCTACGAACCGCGCAGCGACGCCTATCCGATAAAGACGTACATCGAGTTTGAGCTCGACAAGGATCCGGAGGAGGAGTACAAGATCGACCCGCTCGCGCAGGTGATCGAGCGCATGAGCTCGCTTGGCCCGGACGAGCAAATCTGGCTGCAGATCGTCATCTCGATGGACGTGGAACAACGGCGCAAACCGGGAGGCAGGTATTGGGAAACGGAATCTAGATTCAAAGGACTTGCAGAGGAGGAACTAGACAAAATCCGTAAAGAGCTCGTCGGCGATCCGGACAATCCGACCGATAGATGGAAGTCTTTCTCGCGCACCCAGCTCTACCACATCAACGAGATAGTCCGCGCCATTGGGCGCAACATGGGCAAGCACCCGTACCACGTCGGGATGCGCGGCGTGTGGATATCGAAGCCGGAAAATTTCAAACCACAGGGATGGAACAACATGCGCTGGATCTGGAACCCGATGGGAGATCCAACGCATATGAATCAAATGCGTCCACGACGCTGGCACACGCCCTTCGACTATCCGTATCAGGATCTCTGGGATTTTCGTTGGAACCTTCACGCCGAGCGCTTTTTTGATTGCTACCGGAGACGCGCGCACTTCTATGCGCCGTACACGCTGCCGGACAACGTCATGTCGACGGAGGTCATCGCGACATTCTGGCATCCGATATCGACCGCCATCGCAAGCCCAGGCGTGCAGCGAATCCCTGCGAAGAAAGCGGAACCGCCGACCAATTTGCCGAAGTGAGCTTCGATCGTATAGCTTCGAGCTGCGAGATCGGCATCATCATGGTACTCTTTGCATTTCTGTCTCGAAGCTTGAAGCTCGCAGCTCGCAGCTAACCGTATGCATAATTTTCGACAATCTCTCGAGCATTTCTTCGATCGCGGAAGCGAGTGGCTCGCACGGCTTTCGGAGAGCTGGCGGCTGCATGCCAATCGGCGTACCATGCTCGCGCTCATCTTTGGAGGGACGACGCTCATTACTCTCTATATCGGGGTCGTGCAGCCGCCGGAGGAGTTTCCGATAGATACGTTGGTCGCCATTCCTCATGGCGCTACGCTTTCAGAGACTGCGGATTCATTCGAGAAGGGAGGAGTTGTCCGCTTGGGCCTCGCGCTGAAGATTTTGCTCACGCTCGTGGGCCGAGAGGACGAGGTACACGCGGGCGACTATCTCTTCAAGGAACCTAAGAATATGTTCGTGGTCGCGCGGGCAATCGTAATTGGCGCGTACGGACTCGAGCCAACACGCATTCGGATCCCTGAAGGGGCGACAACGGCAAAGATGGCGAAGATATTCGGCTCCCAGCTTCAGCGTTTTGATGAGGAGCGTTTTCTCGAAATCGCCCAACCTTTAGAAGGTTACCTTTTTCCGGACACTTACTTCTTTCTCCCAAACGCGACAGAAGAGCTCGTCTCTTCGACGATGCGGGGGAATTTCGACGCGCACATCGCGACCATTCAGGAGCAGATAGATGCATTTGGAAAACCGCTCTCCGACATAGTTATCATGGCATCGCTCTTGGAGCGCGAGGCCGAAAATTCCGAAGATCGCCGCAAGATCGCCGGTGTCTTATGGAACCGACTTGAGCGGAACATGCTCTTGCAGGTAGATGCTGCTTTTATTTATACCCTCGGCAAAGGAAGTTTCGATCTCACGGTCGCCGATTTGAAGAGCGACGATCCGTATAATACGTACGTAAATAAAGGCCTCCCGCCGGGCGCGATAGGCTCGCCCTCGCTCGATTCACTTCTTGCTGCCGTTACGCCCGTCGAACATGGTTACTTTTACTATCTCGCCGATCGCAACCACGTCACACACTATTCAAAAACCTATCAGGAGCATTTGCGCCTGAAGAGAAAATACCTCGGCAGCTGACAAAGCTTTTTTGGTATAGTGCGCCGATGATGAAAGTTTTTGTAGGCCTTTCGGGTGGCGTAGACTCCGCTGTCGCAGCTGCGCTGCTCAAACAGCAAGGCCATGATGTGACGGGAGTTTTCATAAAGATATGGCAGCCGGAGTTTATCGAGTGTACGTGGCGTGAGGATAGGCTCGACGCGATGCGCGTAGCCGCTACGCTTCAGATCCCGTTTCGCGAAATTGATTTTTCCGACGAGTATAAGAGGGAAGTCGTTGGCGCGATGACCGCGGACTATGCGCGCGGAATCACTCCGAATCCCGACGTCCTTTGCAACCGCGTCATTAAGTTCGGGCATTTTATGAAATGGGCGAGATCGGAAGGCACGGACTTCATCGCAACAGGACACTATAGTCGTATCAGAAGGAACAGTGAGATATTCGGGTTTCGTAAACCCGAATATTCGGGTTTACGAAACCCGAATATGCTTCTGCGCGGGCGCGACAGCGCAAAAGACCAATCATATTTCCTCTGGCAACTCGGGCAGGAAGAGCTCTCTCGCGCCCTCTTTCCGGTCGGCGATCTCACGAAGCGGGAAGTCCGCGCACTTGCAAAAAAATTCAGCCTTCCGAATGCGGAGAAACACGATAGCCAGGGCCTCTGCTTCGTAGGCGATGTCTCAATGGAGGAATTCCTCGCACGATTCATTCCACTCGCGAGAGGCGCCGTCATCGATGTGCGTGGAAACGCGATGGGAGAACATAGCGGAGCAGCGCTTTATACGATAGGACAGCGGCACGGATTCACTATGCGCGGCTCGAACGCAGAGGGCGCGCACTACATTGTCTCAACGGACATTTCGGCAAACACTATCACGGTCTCACCGAATCGTCTCGAAGCCGCGCGAACGGAGATCACACTTGAACACGTCAATTGGATAGGAGAGTTGCCATCGTTTCCTTGTGAGGCAGACGCGCAAGCCCGATATAGAGAAACGCTTGCGCGAGTTCGCATCGAAAAGAAGGGGGAAGAGGTGCGAGGCGCCTTCTTCGAACCGCACATCGTCGCTCCTGGGCAATCGCTCGTTCTCTATAAGGGGGAGCGCTGTCTCGGAGGTGGTACAATTTTGCGATGAAGAGTGCCATCCTGATCACGAAAGCGGACGGCGAGATGGAGCCGTTCGATGCAACGAAACTCGAAAGCTCGCTCGATCACTCTGGAGCCTCCGCAGCGATCCGCGACCGCATCGTCTCACACGTTGCGAGAGAACTGCGCCCAGGCATGACGACGGAAGAGATATATCGGCACGCCTACGAGATGCTGCGGCGGGAGGAAGAGCAGCCCGTAGCTGCGCGCTATTCGATCAAGCGTGCGCTCTTCGCGCTCGGCCCTTCCGGTTTTCCATTCGAGCAGTTCTTTGCGGAGGTCTTGCGCGCACACGGATGGAATGCGCGTACGGGAGTCGCACTCACCGGACGCTGCGCACCTCATGAGGTCGATGTCCTTGCAGAGAAAAAAGGGAAGCGTGTGGGCATCGAGGCGAAATTCCACAACGAAGCGGGCGGAAAGACTGACATCAAAGACGCGCTCTACGTGAAGGCGCGATATGAGGATCTGCGCAACTCTCCCGACGAGTCGTCGCGTGTTGACGAAGGCTGGCTCGTCACNAATACTACCTTCACGCGAAATGCCATCCGCTACGCGCAGTGCTCCAATCTCACGCTTCTTGCGTGGGACTATCCGCACACGAACAATCTCATGAGCATGATCGAGGGGGCGCGCGTGCATCCTCTCACCTGCCTCACCACGCTCACGGAAGGTGAAAAGCATCGCTTTTTGGACAACAAGATCGTTTTGTGCAAGAGCGTTTCTGCACCGCATCTCCTCGATGAGTATGGCGTAAAACCCGCTCGTATCCCGCAGGTTCTCAACGAAGCACAGCGACTCTGCGGCGTATAGGAATCGGTATCGGATATATAGTATCTCGTATATCGTATTCAATTCACACGATACGAAATACCAGATACCAAATACGATATACTTATCAAATGCCTACACCCGAGAGTTTTTTTGATCCGAACATCATCATCTTCGGCAAGCTTCTCCTTGCGATGATCCTCGGCGGCATCATCGGCACGGAGCGTGCTGTTCTCGCAAAACAAGCCGCTGGCACGCGCACCTTCGGACTCGTGAGCTTGGGCGCCTGCCTCTTCGTTGTTACAGGAAGCTTTGTCGATGTCGCCTATCTCGGGATTCTCTCCTTCGATCCGATGCGCGTCGCGGCGGCTGTCATCATGGGCATCGGCTTTTTGGGAGGCGGGCTCATCATATTTCGCGGCGATTCGCTCCACGGTGTAACGACCGCCGCAGGCCTTTGGATCGCCGCCGGCATCGGGATGGCGGTGGGTTTTGGGATGTACAGTGTCGCGATCTTCGCGACACTTCTCTCGCTCATCATGTTCACGGGCATGTGGTACGTGGAGAATCGTTTCAAGCATTGGTTTGAGGAGGTGAAGAACGACGTTCCCGCGCTATAAGATCGCATAGTAGGACTTCGTAACCGCGGGACTTACGAAGTCAGCAGGGAACGGGTTATACTTCGCTGATGCCGAGAGGATATGTACGTCGCACGAAAGGACTCTTCGATCCGAAGAGCACCGAGCCATTCCGTATTAGTCGCTCCAAGATCGACCTCTTTATCGAATGCCCGCGCTGTTTCTGGCTCGACCAGCGGCTCGGCGTGAAGCGTCCCGAATGGCCGGCTTTCTCTCTCAACAACGCCGTCGATGAGCTTATGAAGCGCGAATTCGACGTGCACAGGGCAAAAGGTGAGCCGCACCCGCTGATGAAGANGTATAAAGTGGATGCGATCCCGCTCAACGATTCGCGCATGGAGGAGTGGCGCGATGCGATGCGGCGCGGTGTGCAGTTCCTACACGAAAAAACTAACCTGACTGTGCGCGGGGGAATAGACGACGTCTGGGTAACGCCCAAAAACGAGGTCATCGTCGTCGACTACAAAGCGACGAGCAAGAAAGAGGAAGTCTCGCTCGACGGCTACTGGCAGCAGGCCTACAAGCGGCAGGTCGAGGTATACCAGTGGCTTTTGCGGAAGAACGGTCTGAAGGTTTCCGATACAGCATACTTCGTCTACGTGAACGGCAAAAGCGATGCGCCCGCTTTCGACGGTAAGCTCGAGTTTGATGTGAAATTGATTGCCTACAAAGGCGACGACTCATGGATCGAGCCGACGATACTAAAACTTGCCGAATGTCTGCACAGCGAGACGATTCCCGCACGTGCGGAGCTATGCGAATACTGCGGCTATCGCGAAACTGCCGGAAAAGAGCTCCAGGATCGTGTGGGAACTCAAACACAAAAACCAAAGAAAGAGATTCAGTCAACACTCGGCTTATGAAAAAGTTTGGATTTCGTAAATCTACATTTCACGATCGAGTGTTCGCTATCGTCCGCAAGATCCCGAAAGGGAAGACGATGACGTACAAGGAAATAGCGCGACGAGCAGGCAACCCGAAGGCCGCTCGCGCCGTGGGCGCCATTATGCGCACCAACTACGATGAGGGTATTCCGTGCCACCGCGTCGTCCGCTCCGACGGCGGCATAGGCGGATACAACAGAGGTGGAGACTTGCGCAAACAGGCCATTCTGAAATCAGAGCGGGTGTATGAACGCTGAAAAATATGAGCGAATGAAAGCGATTAGGGACGAGGTCATCGCGCTCACGGGCGGGCTTTCCGACTACCGGCGGGAGAATAACTATCATGCAGTCCTCGGAGAGGGGAGTCACGACGCCAACATCATGTTCATCGGCGAAGCTCCGGGAAAAAATGAGGCGGAGCAGGGAAGGCCGTTTTGCGGCGCGGCTGGCAAACTTCTTGACAAGCTTCTCGAAAATATTGGCATCCTGCGTAAAGATGTATACATCACCAACATCGTGAAAGACAGGCCTCCGGGCAATCGCGATCCGCTTCCGAGCGAGATCGAGCTTTACGCGCCATTTCTCGACCGGCAGATAGAAATAATCCAGCCCAAGTGTATCGCAACGCTCGGCAGATTTTCCATGGAGTACATCATGCGAAAGTTCGGCCTCTCATTCGAGCTTGAGCCCATATCGCGTGCGCACGGCAAAGTCTACGAAACCGAAGCGCCGTGGGGAGGAACCCTCAAAATCGTCCCCCAATACCACCCCGCCGCCGCCATCTACAACCAGTCCCTCGTCGAAACCCTCAAAAAAGATTTCCAAATCCTGAAGACCATCTAGCCGCTATATTCTAATTCGCGCGAATGAGCACATAGTTGCAAAATACTCTCCGCAAGGATTTTCAGGTGTTAACAATTACTTTGCATTCGCTATTGCAGTGTTTTGCAAAATACTAGAATAGCTATAGACGCAGGAGAGAAAGAAATTTCTCTTTATGCACATGTGGGCCGATGATGGCGAGGTTGAGGCGTTCGGTGCGTAGCAGGTCGCGGGCGACGCGCTGGATGTCGTCGGCAGAGACAATGTCGATACCTTTGAGGATTTCCTCCAGCGGGCGCACACGGGCGAGGTTGATCATCGAAGTAGCCGCGTGGTTTGCGATCTCGTCACTCGTTTCGAGTGCGAGCGTCATCGTGCCCTTCAGATACTGCTTCGCTTTTGTAAGCTCTGCCGCCGACACTTTCTTCTCTTTTATCTTTTTGAACTCCGCAAGTATCGTCTGTACGGTCTTCTCAAGCTTCGCGTGCTCCACCCCCGCCTGCACTCCCAGATAGCCGGTGTCAGGGTAGCGCTCGACCCATGCATGTACCGAATAGGCGAGGCCGCGCTTCTCGCGCACTTCGAGAAAGAGGCGACTCGACATTCCCGCGCCGAGGATGGTCGTGAGCACCGCGAGTGCGTATTCATCCTTATGGAGATACGGATAGGCGGGAACGCCGAGAATGAAATGCGTTTGGTCTGTCTTTTTTTCCTTTATCGCAATCCGCGGCTCGTTCTGCTCCGAAGAAAACGAAATGAAATTCGGTGGATTGCCATGCGTCAAGCCGTCAAATTCTTTCTCGATCTTCACGAGCACTTTCTTCTCGTCGAACGCTCCGGTGATGCAGACGACCGTGTTCAAGGGTGTGTAATTGCGCTTCAAGTATGCCGAAAATTCTTTACGCGTAAAGCTCTTGATGTTTTCTTTCGGCCCGAGGATCGTCCGGCCGAGCGGATGCTCTTTGCCGAAAATCAGTTCATCGAAAACATTATCTACGGTGCGCATCGGTATGTCTTCATACATGTCTATCTCTTGGATAATCGCGCCGCGCTCTTTCGTTATCTCTTTTTCCGGCAGCATTGAATTCAGAAAAATATCACTTATCACGTCGAGCGCAGTGTCGAGGTAGCGCGCCGAGACTTTAGCAAAGTAGGCAGTGCGTTCTTTGGCCGTAAAGGCGTTGTACACGGCGCCGACGCCATCGAGCTCCTCGCTTATCGCTCTGGCGCTCGGGCGCTTCTTCGTCCCTTTGAAAAACATGTGCTCCAAAAAGTGTGCGAGGCCATTCTCCCGCTTGTCTTCGTAGCGCGAACCCGTGCCCGTCATCACCATCACCGTCGCTGTCTCATTCCCCGCCATCGGCGCGAGAATGACCCGAAGCCCGTTCTTCAATGTGTGAAGTTGATATTCCATGTTCGCGCATGGTAGCACAACTACAAAAGAAGGTGGTGCTCTTTCCTTTTTGGCTAAAACACGGTACTTTATCTCTTAATGAACATTGCGGAGATTCGAACGAGGTATCTCAAGTTCTTCGAGGCGCGCGGGCACACGGTGATACCTTCCGCCTCGCTTGTGCCGCTGAACGACCCGACGACGCTCTTCACCGGATCCGGCATGCAGCCGCTCATCACGTATCTCCTCGGCAAAGAGCATCCAGCGGGAAAACGCTTGGCCGACTCGCAGAAATCCTTTCGCACCGAAGACATCGAAGAGGTGGGGGACAATCGCCATACGACATTTTTTGAAATGCTCGGCAACTGGTCCTTGGGCGACTACTTTAAGAAAGAAGAACTTCCATGGCTGTTTGAATTCCTTACCGACGAGATCGGCCTCGACCCGAACAATCTCTACGTAACCGCATTCGCTGGTGATGAAAAACTCAAGCTTCCTCGCGACACCGAATCAGCGGACATTTGGAAAGAGCTTTTCGCGAAGAAGGGAATTGATGCGAGAGACGTCGTCATCGGTTCGCAAGAAGACGGTGCTCGCCTCGGGATGCAAGGTGGACGCATTTTTTATTACGACGCGAGTAAGAATTGGTGGAGTAGAGCGGGCGTGCCGGAGAACATGCCGGTAGGGGAGCCGGGAGGGCCGGACTCGGAAGTGTTCTACGATTTTGGTCATACTGGTCTTGTTGCACACGATGCGCGCTTCGGCGCGGAGTGCCATCCCAACTGCGACTGCGGACGATTCCTCGAGATAGGCAACTCGGTCTTTATGCAGTACGTCAAAATGCCCGATGGAGGATTTGCCCTCTTGCCGCAGCAAAACGTGGACTTTGGCGGCGGATTGGAGCGCATCGCCGCCGCCGCGCAACAAAATGCGGACATCTTTGCCATTGATGCATTCTCCGACATCATCGGCCTCCTCATACATTTCTCGAAAAAAGAATATAGCGATAGCCGCTACACCCGCTCCTTCCGCATCATCGCCGATCACATCCGCGCGGCGACCTTCATCATCGGCGACGGCGTGAAGCCTTCGAACACCGAGCGAGGCTACGTGCTTCGCAGGCTCATCCGGCGTGCAGCGCAGCACGCGATGAAGCTCTCGGTGAGCGACAAAGACAAGGAAGATAGCCAGCTCGTGCGCGCCGCCATTATTACCATCGAGAAATACAAGGAAGCATACGCCGAGCTCGACGGTGAAGCAGCATACGAGGAGATCACCGAGACCATTTGGAGAGAAGAAGTGCAATTTGCCCACACGCTCGAGCGCGGCATGCGGGAATTCGAGCGTATCGCCGCGACCGGCCACATCGAGGCCGCGGAGGCGTACATCCTCTTCACCACGCACGGCTTTCCCTTCGAGATGACGATGGAGCTTGCGAAAGAGCGCGACATCGGCGTGGATGAGGAAGGTTTCAGGCGGGAGATGAAAAAGCATCAGGAGATCTCGCGCGCGGGTGTTGTGCAAAAATTCCGTGGCGGCCTCGCCGACACATCGGAAAAGACGACACGTCTTCATACGGCACACCACCTGCTTCTCAAGGCGCTCCAGATCGTGCTCGGCGAGCACGTGAAGCAACGCGGCTCGAACATTACACAGGAACGGCTGCGCATTGATTTCTCGCACGGAGAAAAAATGACCAATGAGCAGCTCGCGGAAGTGGAGCGAATCGTGAACGAGAAGATCAAGGAGGGAATACCGGTCATCCGGACAGAGATGTCAAAAGAGGAGGCCGAGAAACTGGGCGCCGAGCATGAGTTCGGTGCGAAGTATCCCGAGCGCGTCTCCGTCTATTCCATCGGTCCTCTCGAGAAGACCTTTTCCATCGAATTCTGCGGCGGCCCGCACGTTTCTAATACTCGGGAGATTGCGGATGGTTTCGATCCCTCGACTCCGCTCGGGACAAAATTTTCAATTTTGAAAGAAGAAGCGGTTGCCGCAGGGATTCGGAGAATAAAAGCGGTACTGCAATAATTTCTTGCTATACTTGTCAGGATGTTCCGCCTCATGGGGAAACAGAGCGGAAGGACTATTGCTGTTGCCGATGTTGGAAACGGCAGCGTTGCAGTTGGAATAGTCCGAATCGGGGCGCACGGAAACGCGCGTATTCTCATTTCGGAGCGCTCTGCACTTCCCGCAGGTGAAAGAAGCTCCGAAGCAAGCATATCAGGCACGATATCGCTTCTCGGAGAGATGGCGCAAAAGGTCCTCGCGAAGTACGGCGAAGCTGCTGTGGGCAAGCAACACGTAGATTCCGCGTGTGCCGTTATCCATTCACCATGGACCCGTTCGAAGACCATCCGCGCAGCGACACAATTGAAAGTGGAGACAAAGATCGAGAGGAGCATGCTGGATTCGCTCGCGCGGCAGGCGCTCGAAGCCGACACCGAATATGACCACGGTAAAATTCTCGAAGCAGGCATCATCAGAGTCGAGCTGAACGGGTACCCGACCTTGAAACCCCTCGGAAAACACGCGCATCATATCGCGGCTTCCGCGCTCCTTTCGGAATGCGAGCCGAAGATACGCGGAGATGTTGCTGAAGCTCTCTCAAAAGTTTTTGCATGCCCGCCTCCCACGCTTCGCTCCGACACGCGCGCCCTGCTTTCCGTCACACGGGAGAGTTCTTCGCTTCCCAAAGAATCCCTCATCGTAAATATGACCTATGAGGCGACGAGCACCATTGTCGTGCGTAAAGGTATCATCACGGAAACCGCACTCATTCCCGAAGGGAGCAGCTCCATCGTGCGGCGGATCAGCGGCGAAAAGATGCCAGAGGAAACCATGACGCTCATCCGCCTCCTCGCACTCGATCAATGTGAGGCGGAAGCGTGTGAGGCGACAAAAGCGGCGATAGCAAAAGCGGAGCCCGAGATCGTGAAGGCGTTCGGAGAGATATTCGGACGCTTAAGCGCCTCGCGGCGTTTACCCAACCGGCTTTTGCTTTTGGCGCACGAAGATCTCTCGCCGTGGCTCGTGAGATTTTTCAGCCGAATCGACTTTGCGCAGTTTACGGTGACGACGCGGCCGTTTTCGCCGGCACCGCTTTCGATGGATACGCTCAAGGAACTTGTCGCATTCGAGAAGGATGTCGCACTCGACGTCCCGCTCGGGATCGCGGCAGCACTTGTCCCGTTAGAAATAGCTCGCTCATAGGCCCTTCGGGCGCGATTTCTAATGGGACTTGTTAACATGGGAGTCGCATTCCGCGTGATCATAAATGATATACTCAAGAAGCTATTATGACAGCAAAGGACTATTTTCAGGACATAACGCCGCCCTCTTCCGATCAACCACGACCGATGAAGGTGAATTCATCTCCAGCCCCTTTAAATGATGTGCCGGATCTGCCGCAATCCTTGAGCGAGGGCAGCGAGCGCAGCATCCGGAACATTCCTATTCGCGCGCGAAGGGGAGGAGACAGGGCAGTGGAGATAAGAGAAAGCGGTGCACCACCACCGCGCCAGCTAGGACGCATATGGTTGTGGGGAGGTGCCGCGCTTGCGCTTCTTGTGCTTGCGGCAATCGCGTTTGTTGCGCTACGACCGACGACGGTAACGGTGACGCCGCGCTCGCACATCGTGATGTTCGACGAAACTGCGAGCTTCACTGCCTATCCTGCCGGGGAAGCCGCCACAGGCACGCTTCCGTTCAGCATCGAAATGAGCACGTTTGAAGATTCGCAGGTTGTGCCCGCTGAAGGGATCGAGCGTGTAGAAGAGAAAGCAAGCGGCAATGTTACTGTCTACAACGAATACTCCAGTGCGCCCGTTCGGTTGCTGAAGAACACCCGATTCCAGACCCTCGAAGGCCTCATCTTCCGTGCGCCGGCAGAGATTGTCGTCCCCGGACGCAGAGGAACGACAGCGGGACAAATTACCATTACCGTCTTTGCAGACGCGGTGGGCGATCGCTACAACGTGGGACCGGTTTCGCGGTTCACGCTTCCCGGACTAAAAGGCTCGGATATGTATACAAAAGTATACGCACGCTCATCCGCTGCGATGAGCGGAGGTTTTTCGGGCGAGCGTCCTGCCGCGGCGCCGGGCGCCCTTGAGGCGGCGAAGTCCGAGATTCGCGGACGTCTCGAGGAAAAAGCGCGCGAGGCAGTGCGCTCACGGAACGCTGATACATTTGCATTTTATGATCTTGCGCGCCTCACCTTTGAAAGCCTGCCGCCGGTATCGGAGGCGGACAAGGGCGTTCGCATTCCCGAGCGCCTGCAGATGAAACTTCCGGTCTTTCCCGGGAATGCATTCACGCACCTTGTTGCAGAGAGCGTTTCTGTCGGAGCTGAAATCGGAAGCATTGTCCTGAAGCCACTCGAGGGTTTCTCCGCACACTCGGCAACAACCTCGACGCTCTCGGCAGACGCCACGCTTTCTTTCAGCCTTCTTGGACAGGCGCAGCTTGTTTGGAGGGTTGATGTCGCGGAGCTTGCTTCCGCGCTCGCCGGACGCGATGAAAGCGCGTTTCAGATGATCGTCGAGGGCTTTGCGGGTATCGAGGAGGCCCACGCGCGGATCGAGCCGTTCTGGAAGAGTTCATTCCCCGAGGATCCTTCTGCGATAAAAATAAAAGTGAAGGAACCCGAGCTTCCGCGTTAGAAAAATTGACGCGAGTCTCCGAACCTGCTATTGTTGCACCGCACGTTATGCAAGAGCCGCAGCTCGTTGAGGGAGTGGTAGAAGAAGCGCTCCCCAATACTCTCTTTCGCGTAAAGACAGAAGGGGGAGAGACGATGCTTGCCTATTTGGCGGGAAAGATGCGGCTTCATCGGATTAAGGTGCTCGTCGGCGACAAGGTCACGTTGCAGCTCGATCCGTACGGCGGCAGAGCTCGTATCGTCCGTCGCATCTAACGTGTTTCAATCATGAAAGTAAAAGCTTCGGTCAAGAAAATTTGTATGAACTGCCGCATTGTGCGGCGGCGAGGTCGCATATGGGTTATTTGTACGAACCCGCGCCACAAGCAGCGGCAGGGCTAAGATTATGCGTATTGCAGGAATCACCATACCGGAGGGGAAGCGCTTGGAGATAGCGCTCACTACCATTTACGGCGTCGGAAGGCCGCGAGCTCTTTCGGCACTTGCGTCTCTCGGCATCGATCCGGGAAAGCGCAGCAAGGAGCTCTCTGCAAAAGAGGAGGGCGCGCTTCGTGAGACGATCGAGAAATTCAAGATCGAGGGAGAATTGCGCCGCGAAATAAGCGGCAACGTCCGACGCTTGAAGGATATCAAAGCCTTTCGCGGCGTGCGGCACGCCAAAAAACTTCCTGCTCGCGGGCAGCGCACACGAACGAATTCCCGCACCGTTCGCGGCAACGTGAGAAAGACGATGACCTCGGGACGACGCAAGCTCGAAAAAACATAAACATAAGCTATGGGCAAGAAAAGAATAATTCGCAAATCAGGTGGTACAGTTGACCAAGGTCTCAAGTCGAGATCATTGGCGCGCGTCGCAAAAAAGAACATCGTCGCGGGCACGCTGCACATCCACGCAACCTACAACAATACAAAGGTGTTGCTCTCGGACAAAGAGGGCAATGCGGTCGCATGGTCTTCTTCCGGCGCACTTGGCTTTTCCGGTGCCAAAAAAGGCACACCGTTTGCGGCCGCGAAGGTGGGGGAGTTGGTGGGCGACAAAGCGAACATCATCGGCATGAAGGAAGTTGACGTCGTTATCCGCGGCGTCGGTGCAGGCCGCGAATCGGCGCTGCGCGGTTTTGCGGGGAAGGGAATAGAAATCAGCAGAATCGCCGATGAAACTCCCGTACCGCATAACGGTCCGCGTCCGCCGAAACCGAGACGGGTCTAAAAAATCTATGTTGCCCGTTAAATCAAAGTACAAAATCGCGAAGCGCCTCGGGGCCTCGATTTTCGAACAGACGCAAACGCAAAAGTTTGCGCTCTCGGAGGCGCGTGCAACAAAATCCCGTCCGCGCAGGCGGGGTGCTTCCGACTACGGCCGCCAACTTTTGGAAAAGCAGCGTGTCCGCTATACGTACGGCATTACCGAAACGCAGCTCTCGAACTACGTGAAGAAAGCCTACACGACCGCCGATCCTTCGACGAGCCTCCACAAGATGCTCGAGATGCGCGCGGATTCGATCGTGTACCGTGCAG